>JAEEGL012813833.1_pt1 | contig 56074 bp, 48 predicted proteins | sample 9134231 | NCBI WGS metagenome assembly JAEEGL01 (sample SAMN16246548, study PRJNA631951) | gut metagenome | biome: gut microbiome; feature: rumen; material: fiber-attached | host: Bos | place: Iran: Karaj | collected 2018-10
GCAACTTCAAGGAAGGGGCTCGCTGGGCAACTTCAAGGAAGGGGCTCGCTGGGCAACTTCAAGGAAGGGGCTCGCTTGGCAACTTCAAGGAAGGGGCTCGCTGGGCGCTTAATAAGGGGCTCGCTAGGCAACTTCATGAGGAGCAGCTCGGCACTTTTCAGGGAGCGAGCAGAGGTCGAGCGCAGCGGCATTTCGGTCGAACGGCTATGTAACTTTCCCCCGCAAAAAAATACGGGGCGATTAACATTTTTTAAGGGCAATTATTCGTTTACTTCCACTTTTTTTCGTATCTTTGCATCGTCAAAATGAAGACTCAATGGAAGCTGGCGCAGGCCTCCGCAAATACCCGTAGTCGCGAATACGAATAGTTGTGAAAGCCCCTGCAAAGAGTCGCGGTGCGCAACGCGATCCGATGCTTGAAAGCCGCTGAATAGCGAGGAAACCGTAAGCGAGATTTGAATTGATGTGATGTGATTTGATGTGTCCAAGCACAGGCTATGTGTCCGAGCCAGCTGCCGCCTGCTAATGTTTCAAAAGAGGGACAAGTTATTTCTCAAGAATTTCATAGAACGCCACCAAGTGCCCGCAAGAGGGTATTTTTCAGAACCGCCCATCCTCGAGGCGGAAACGTAGATGAATGCGAATTGGATTGAGCATCGTTCCCGCGACCCAGGAGCCCGCCGTCGGCGCGCGGGAGGCCCGTTCGAGATGAATGGCCACAGTAAGTTATCAATCGCTACTCCTGCCTCCGTCCTCTTGGTCACACCGTCTCCTTTAAGTTTGGGGCTATAAGGAGAAGATGCATGAAAACTGTTGACACCTCGCGCTTTCCGAAGAGTCCTCTCTACGTCATCCTCGTTTTTTTCCCCAGTTTATGCTTGCGAATGAGATTATTTATCTATCTTTGTAGCGAAAACAGATGGAAGTGATGAAAAGGAATCGTTTACTACTCATCATTACGCTATCGTTGGCCTGCGTTCAGGCGCTATGTGGCGAGGAGCACGCTGCACGCTGGGTCCAACGCATCCGCGTGACGGAGCCTGCTCCCTGCTCTGATGTGAAAGGCCGCACTGTGGTGCGCCTTGAAGCCCCGGGTATGACACAACTGTCAGCCAGCTGTTATGTACAGGACGGCGGTGCGCGGAGCCTTCACGCTAAGGCTTTGAATAGTCATCGCGCTTCAGCTATCAACTTGCTGCCTCGGCGTTTCCGCTTGGATGCTGGTGGACGTGGACAATTTGTGCTCGATGCGCGCCGACTGCCTCACGGACCGCTGACGGTTCAGATTGAGGGAATGACCGATGCAGGCGAGCGCGACCTCTATGAGCTGCAGCTCTACAACACTGGAGGACGATCTGCACAGGCTGGCATCCCCGACACCATACCTGCGGCAGCGCAGGGGATGCGGCTGGCGTTCTGCGATGATTTCGACGCTCCGCTCTCCGTCTCGCGCGATGGGCGTGGTACGCGCTACAATGCCCACAAACCGACGTTCGGCGACTTCAGCGGATGGCCTTTCGCTGACCCTGAGGGAGCGTCGAATCCGTTCGCCCAGCGCGACACCTATCTCATCGTTCGCGCTCGTAAGCCCGAAGGAACACGCGGCAGTACGGGACTCTTGGCAACCGTCGATATGGACGGAAAGGGCTATCGGGCTCGCCCTCCGTTCTACATGGAATGTCGGTTGATGGCCCACTCGGCACCAGGCACTTGGCCCGCATTCTGGACCGTCACGAACATCCATCAGGGCATTGGCGATGAACTGGACGTCATCGAAGCCTATGGCGGTTGGGGCGATGGCAATCCCAATAGCACAGGCTATTGGACAACGGCACACTTCTGGCAGCAAAACGATGCTTCAGGCAAGCCGCTACCACATCCCGGAAAGCTCATCGAGATGACCGACAAACGCGTGCCGACTTCGTGGAGTCAGACCTTCCACACCTACGGTCTGCGCGTTGACCGCCAATGGACGACGTATTATCTGGATGATGTCGAGGTGTGGCGTCATCCCACCAACAGCATTTCGATGGAGCACAGTCATGTCGTCCTTCTGAACTATGCCATCGGAGGCGCCAGCGGATGGCCTATCGACCTCGAACGCTACGGGAACGTCTCGGACATGTACGTTGACTACTTGCGCGTGTTTGAGGGAGAGTAGTCTTGGGATGTGGCAGAGGCTGATGCACGCGAAGTGCAATCGCCGCCGTTTGCCACTCGAAGCACGGTTAAACAACCTTAAAAGCTATGTGGTGGATTCCTTTTTATCCTTCCTCGCATCACTTTTTTCGCTTTATTTGCACAACCGAAACGAAATATTGCTAACTTTGCAGCCAGAAACCTGAGCGCGTGCTTCGGGAACTTAATGACCTACTACGATATGGCAACGAAAGAAGAATTCGCCAAACTGCAAGCCGAGAATGAAAGCTTGAAGCAGGAGAACGAAAGATTAAAGAACGAACTCATCCGCCTCATCGGCCGTAACCTAGACCTCTCTGAGCGCCTGGAGGAGGACATCGAGTTGCGTCGTCGCGTCGCGGTGGCGCGTGAGTTGCTCGAAGGGAATGTCGAGCGTCAGCGCAATGCCGACTTGCAGGACGATGCTCAGCTGATGGCGCTCATCGAACTGCGGGTAGAGCAGGAGCTCCCTTATGTTCGCACCGATTTCGACGGAGCCGCTTTGGCCGAACTGCTTGGCGTGAGTCAGGTTCGTCTGGCACGTCTCTTCCGCCATCAGACCCTCTATCGCACGGCCGACGCCTATATCGACAACCTCCGTCTCTTGCGAGCCCTCCGCCTGCTCTATGAGAAGCCCAACTGGAACATAGCCGCCGTAGCCGAAGAGTCAGGCATCGGCAACGTCCGCACCCTCCAGCGCCGCGTACAGGATGCCGTAGGCATGACCCCTGTCGAGTACCGCCTCCTGCTCACGCAAGGACGATGAGATTCAGTCTAAGGGTTTTGTTTGGCTTTCTTGAAGGGTCAAGCGTCTCTCCAGCCGAAACGCTCAGTTTCGTCTTCAAGCCACCCGTAGGGCCGAGCGCTGTGCGAAGCGCATCCGCGTTAACGTTGCTAGAGAATCCTCATCGCGATAGCGGCGCAAGCCTCTGCGTCAGCGAGGGCATGATGATGATGGGTAAGGTCGTAGCCGCAGACCGCCGCCACCGTCTGCAGCTGATGGTTCGGCAGCGAATGCCCGAAGTGGCGCCGTGAAGCGCGCAACGTATCCATGAAGTGGTAGTCGGGGTAGTCCATCTGATACGTCTTGAAGACAGCGCGCAGGCAACCCTCGTCGAAGCGCGCGTTGTGAGCCACGAACGGCACAGATGGAGGCTCGCAGAAAGGCAGCAGTTCAGACATGAACACACGCCTGATGCGCTCTTCCACTTCAGCCCAAACAGTAGGGAAGACGGGAGCGCAGTCCGTGTCGGTCGCGCTTATCCCATGCACACGTTGGCAGAACCAGCTGTAGTAGTCCGGCTCGGGATGGATGAGGCTATAATAGCGATCGGCCACCTGCCCATGCTGCACAATGACAATCCCCACCGAACACACGCTGCTCGGCTCGCCATTGGCGGTCTCAAAATCTATGGCCACAAAATCTTTCATCGTCGTGCGCCTTTTTCTCGCCATTACAGAATAGATGCGGCATCATTCTGCTCATCTGGCTTAACGAAAACGTTCATCGTCATGCTCCTTTTTCTTGCCATAATCAGCTCTTGCGCCGCAAAAGTACAACAAATAATTCAGTTTTTCCCGCTTACGCATCGAAATAATCATCATATTAGCAGCGAAAAGTTTGATTTCTTGACCAAAGGGGGCTTTTCAATAATCATCTACTCTCAACTTTCGCAAGCCTCCCTTGCTTGATACTTCAAGAACTTCTTTAACTTCCATCACTGAGAAACTTGAATCATCTACTCTCTATGTGAATGGAGACTGGCGGCGGCGAGTGGAGGGCGCAAAATGAATAGTAACAATTGTCGTAACGGAGTTGAATCATTGTGCTCGCGATGGAGGGCGAGAATTTGTAAACCTTTAATATGAAACACTTTAGAATTGTTGTGACTGGGCTGCCTGAAGCGTGGTGGGCTGTGCTGAGAGGAAGCGATTTTTGGGGTAGGGTAGTAAAATGGTGAGGAAAAGAGGGATTATTCGATAAATAATCGCTATCTTTGCGCCCAAAATCAAGGATTATGGCAAGAAAACGCAAGCAGTTGCCCTTGTTGGAGGGCGTGACGATAGAGGCTGTTGCCGCTGAAGGCAAGGCCCTGACGAGGGTGAACGATATGGTGGTGTTTGTGCCGTTCGTCATTCCCGGCGACGTCGTGGACATTCAGTTGACGAAGAAGAAGCACTCGTATGCTGAGGCTGAGGTGGTGAGGATGGTGAAGCCCTCGGCCGACCGCATCGCTCCGATGTGTCCTCACTTCGGCGTCTGTGGCGGTTGCAAATGGCAGATGCTGCCTTACGAGTTGCAGTTGAAAGCCAAGCAGCAGCAGGTGATGGACGCGCTGACGCGCATCGGGAAGGTGGAGCTGCCTGCGTGCACTCCTATCTTAGGGTCGCGCAAGACACAGGAATACAGGAACAAACTGGAGTTCGGCTTCGCCAACCGTCGTTGGCTGACGAAGGAGCAGATAGCGAGCGGCGAGCAGTTTGAGCGGCAGGAGAGCGTGGGTTATCACGCCAACGGCACGTTCGACAAGATTCTGCCCATCGAGGAGTGCCATCTGATGGACCCCGTGAACGACCGCCTGCGCCTGGCTATCCGTGACTATGCCTACGAGCACGGCCTCACGTTCTTCGATGCTCGCGAGCACACAGGACTGCTGCGCGGCATGATGATCCGCCTCTCGAACACAGGCCAGCTGATGCTGCTGATTCAGTTCTGTATGGCAACGGACGAGGAGCATCAGCAGGCTAACGAATTGCTCGCGTTCCTGCATGAGCGCTTCCCCGAGATATCGTCGCTGCTCTACGTGAACAACCAGAAGTACAACGATACGTTCGGCGACCTGCCCGTTGAGGTGTTCTCAGGCGAAGACCATATCTACTTGGAAATGGAAGGCTTACGCTTCAAGGTAGGAGCGAAGAGTTTCTATCAGACCAACACCGAACAGGCATACGAGTTGTATAAGGTGGCGAGGGAGTTCGCGTTAAGTCCCACCCCCGACCCCTCCCGTCAAGGAGGGGAGTGGCTGCGCGAAGCTAACGAACGTAGTGAGGCTCTCCCCCTGACGGGGGAGCAGGGAGAGGGTCTTCTAATCTATGACCTCTATACAGGAACGGGGACGATCGCGAATTTCGTGGCTCGCGAGGCGCGTGAGGTAATTGGTATCGAGTATGTGCCCGAGGCTATCGAAGACGCTAAGGTGAACAGCCAGATCAACGGCATCACAAACACGAAGTTCTATGCAGGCGATATGAAGGACATCCTCACGGAGGAGTTCGTTCGCAAGCACGGTCGCCCCGACATTATCATCACCGACCCTCCTCGCGCAGGCATGCATGCTGATGTGATCAAGGTCATCCTGGAGGCTGCTCCTAAACGTATCGTCTACGTAAGTTGTAATCCCGCAACACAAGCGCGTGACCTCGCTCTGCTGGACACAGACTACAAGGTCACGCGTATACAACCGGTAGATATGTTCCCTCACACGCAGCACGTGGAGAACGTGGTGCAACTGGTGAGGCGGTAATCCCTCTTAATCCCTCTCTTTCGCTTACTCGGCTGGGATAGCAGGCTGCTGGACGGTGGGCGTTTCGGTTGAAGCGCTCTCGGCTGCAGCAGCTGCGGCTTGGGCTTGAAGGGTATCGCGCTGCAGGGCGGCGATGGAGTCGCGGCGTGCACGTTCCTCACGAGCCTTAGCTCTCTCGAGGGCGTTGTAAGCTTCGGTGATGTAAGTGCCGTTCTCGTGGCGCTCGATGTAGGCATTGAAGGCGGCCGAAGAACCTTGCTGCTCTGCCTGTCGCCATTCGATGGAGTCAATCTTGAAGAGCGCCTCCTTCTTGTGGGGCGAAGTGGGATGGGTGTCGATGTAGTTCTGCAAAGCCGTGATGTCGAGCGATTTGCAGGCCTGTGCCCACAGCGCGTCTTCCTGCTGCAGGTTCTTGAGGCGCTCGCGGACGTCGGAGACGTACTTGCTGTTGGGGAAGCGTGCGATGAAATCCTCGAAGTTGAGCGGGTCGTTGCAATCCTGCAGCATCGCATAAGCTTTCTCCTCGCTGGCAATCTTGTCTTGATAGCTGTCCCAATAGAAGTAGCCCGCTACGCCGATGATGATGATGGCGAGCAGGAGCAGGTACCAGGGCGCATCCTTCTTGCTGGGCGTGTTGTGGAGATTGTCGTCGTGCTCGTAGTTGTCATTGTTGTTGGCGTAGGCCGTCTCGGCGGCAGCAGTGTCCTGGGCAGAGGTGTGATGATGGTCGACGAAGGTCTCCTCGGCATCATCGTGCTTAGCGTCGTTGACCACGAACTTCGTGTGGCAGTGGGGGCACTGCTCGGCGTCCATGAGTACAAAGCTGTTGCAGACGGGGCAACGTTTGATGTTCGCTTCGATGCGAACGCCGCAATGCGGGCAAGTGGGTGCCTTCGATGAGACTTGTTGTCCACATTCGGGGCATGTGATCAAACTCATAATCTATAGTTTTTGCGTGAATGTTTCTTTTCGTTCTGGAACGCGCGATGAAAGACGCGAAAGTCCTCATGTGTTGGTTTCTGACTGCAAAGATAAGTGTTTTTGCAGACATAGAATAAAAAAAAGACGAAAAAAATTTGTCACTTCGTAAAAAAGCACTACCTTTGCAGCGGTTTTGAAAGAAACGGGGCATTAGCTCATCTGGCTAGAGCGTTTGACTGGCAGTCAAGAGGTGGCGAGTTCGAGTCTCGCATGCTCCACGAAAAATCTACAGAAATGGCTTGCTGAATCTCTGGCAAGCTATTTTTTTTACTGAAAAATTTGCAACTCTCTTACTTTAGGACTATCTTTGCGCCCACAATGGACAAGGCAACGATTTATACCTTATTATATATATACAGAACGCATGTCAAAGAATAACGAAAACGCATTGGCGTCAATCTTGGATCTGAACGCTAATAATATCTGGAACGTTGAGCCCGACGAGATTGCCGAACTGTGGGAAAAGGAAGCAATCGAGGATGGTTTCCCACCTTATGAGGAAAAGCTGTTGAACACGATTCGCCTGGCTTATGAAGTGGTGCACTTCGACAACGGCGACGAGCGTGAGGCGGCTAAGTACACGACAGACGAGTGGACGACGTTCGCCCGCACAGACTTGCGCAAGGGTTGCGTGGCCATCCGCAAGCGCAATATTTCACGCCTGACCGACCTCAGCTATGAGAACATCCGCCACATCACGACGGCCACACTCCTGGAACTGATTGACCGCAACTTCGGCGGCGGTTGGGACAGCATACCCTTGTCGGTCAAGGACATCATCGAGAGCGGCTTCGAGATTAGCACGACGACACTCCCGGCCTCGCGTCTGCATGTTGCCGGCGGTACGCTCGAGCGCAAGTTGGCAGACGGTTTTGAGGTTCTTGAAGTGGCAAAAGGCACTTGGATTGAAGCCATCTTTGCCAAGAAGAAAGCTCCTGCTACGAAGCTGCGTATGGTGCTCGAGCCCGAGTATGACGAGGACGGCAACCGCATCCACAACGACGACGATGACGAGGATCTCGACGATCGCGAGGTTGACGAGGATGAGGAAGAGGAGGAGGAGCCCCAGCCTTCGGAGGACGATGAGACGTTCTACTCGACTTATGCTCCTGAAGCTGACGTGAAAGACGAGGAGGACGAGGACACAGCTGGCCTCTCGGTGCTCTAATCGCACGCATCACCAATGCCCGCATTGTTCCTACTGGTAGCTGCGGTTTATTTCGGTCTTCTGTTCGTCATCTCATGGGCGACAGCACGCCGCGCGACTAACGACACTTTCTACCGAGCAGAGCGACGGTCACCCTGGTGGGCCGTCGCCTTTGGTATGTTGGGCGCCAGTCTGAGCGGTGTCACGTTCGTGAGCGTGCCAGGAATGGTGCGAGCGTCGGGGATGACCTACCTGCAGATGTGTCTTGGTTTCGTCCCAGGCTATATGCTGGTGGCCTTTGTGCTGTTGCCTGTCTACTACCGACTCGGGTTGACGTCTATTTACACTTATCTGAATGAACGTTTCTCGCTGACGGCTTATCGGACGGGATCGTTGTTCTTCCTACTGTCGAAGTTGACGGGTGCTGCTGTGCGTCTGTATCTTGTCTGTCTTATCCTTCAGCGCGTAGCTTTCGATGCGATGGGCTTCCCGTTCTGGGCAACTGCTTTCGTCGTGCTGTCGCTCATCTGGCTGTACACACGACGCGGAGGCATCGGCACCATCGTCTGGACCGACTGCCTGCAGACCGTCGTTCTCCTGCTGGCATTGTTGCTGATCGTGTCGTCCATTCTCTCGGCCGAAGGGTGGGGGATAGGCGAGGCGTATAAGGCTGTGAACCAGAGCGAGATGAGTCGTGTGTTTGTCTTCGATGACTGGACGTCGCGACAGTATTTTTGGAAGCAGTTCCTAAGCGGTGCTTTCATCGTGGTTGTGATGACGGGTTTGGACCAGGATATGATGCAGAAGAACCTGACGTGCCGCACGCTGCACGAGTCGCAAAAGAATATGCTCGTGAACGGTCTCCTCTATTTGCCTGTTAACATCCTTTTCCTGGGGCTTGGCGTGCTGATGTACCTTTTTGCTGCACACAACGGGATTAACTTGCCTGCGTCAGGCGATGAGGTGCTGCCGACCTTGTGTGCGGGCGGCTATCTGGGCAGCTCGGCGTTGCTGTTTTTCGCTTTGGGCATTACCTCAGCAGCCTTCTCGAGTGCCGATAGTGCGTTGACCGCCCTCACGACGAGCGTGTGCGTAGACCTCTTCAACCGCCCTGCCGATGAGCGTCTGCGGCGGCGCATGCATGTCGTTGTAAGTGTTGTAGTACTACTTGTAATCTTGGTTATTAAAGCACTGAACAACACTAGTGTTATCGATGCTGTCTACACCATAGCTTCCTACACCTATGGGCCTCTACTCGGACTCTACGCTTTCGGCTTATTTGTCCCTGACCGCGTGAAACCTGCACCCTGTGCCGTACCTTTTATTTGCATAGCTGCCCCCCTCATTTGTTACATCCTCTCCGTCCTCTCTTCCACCTATTGGCATTACCATTTCAGCTACGAACTTCTCCTGCTCAACGGTGCCCTCACTTTCGTCGGCCTTTGGATGAGCAGCCGACGTAGATGATCAGGCATTCAACCCTCGTAGAGAAATAGGGCTATCACCCTACACTCAATTGTTGGCAACAAGGCCGCGAACACTACTTTTTATAGAAAAAAGGACTGGAACGGAACGTCGCAACACCACCCAATAGTGGTGTTTTTTTATTTTTCTCCCTCTACGAAATATAATCATATTATATTTTTGTAAAAATATTGCTAATTTCTTGGCCGTTAAACAAAATAAGTATACCTTTGCGAACTGCCAATATGCCTATTATGGGCGGCAGAAAGGCGAAAGCCGTATTTTTGCATTAAATATTAAATATAGAAAACTTTGATGAAGAAAGTCCTTATTGCTTGGGCTAGGTTGTCGTGTCCTATCAGCCCAGCCTTGAATCCTGCTAAAGTTCAGGTACGACACCACTTCTTTTGGTAAAGACGTTTCCTGACGTTTGTCGTTGCGAATAGTGAATCTCGCTAATTCCTATCATCACAACAGACAGATGTCAACGGATGCGTGCTGGCGTGTGCGCTCTCACACAGTCAACCCGAGGCTGAATTCGGGTGTTATGGGCAAAATAGTAAGCAATATCTTAGCTGACAATAAGAATATCTTTAGACACAAAACCATAATTGAGTATGAAAACTAATATGCGAATCGCAATGTTGCTGCTTCTCATTTCAGCAAGCATTAGCCTGGTAGCGCAAGACAATCGTTTCGTGATTTGGAATGCTAATGGCATCTCGGAAACGGTCAGCGTTCCTTATGAAAAAGACCAAACTGGCGACGTCATCACCAATGTGATCAGCGTAGGCGATGCGGCTGCTGTGGACCTCTCTTCCATAGCCGGCATTATGAAGACAACGACTATCGGAGAATGGATAGTCAGAAAACTCACTTACACCTTCGAGCCCAGCACCAATCCCAATTGCTTGTATCTGGTTGATGAAAACACGGAGATTTCTGCCGAGATGGCCAAGAGTTTGGAGGGATTGAATGTTGTCAAAGGGACTAATGCCGCTGACATCGTGCTCACGAGTGGCTTCCCATTCTTCACCCCTCGTGACTTTACAGCCAACAACATCCGTTACGAGAGGTCGTTTGACAAAGGAACCCAGCGTGGCGTAGGTGGCGGCTGGCAGACGATAGTGCTCCCCTTTGACGTGCAGACAGTCACGGCCGATGGGCAGAACTTAAAGTGGTTTGCCGATGCCAATGACGATGCAGACTTCTGGGTGTTTAAATTCGTTGGAGGTAACGACAACACCGCATTGTTTGACTACAATAGCGACAGCAAGTTGTCGGCTGCAACTCCTTATATCGTTGCTGTGCCCGATCAGTCGTGGGCTGGCAGCGAATTCAGTTTGGAAGGAAAGACGTTGGCATTTTGTGGCGAGAATGTTGCAGTGAGCAATACAGCCCCTCAGGCTATTGGGTCTGGGAATCTTAGCTTTGTCGGCACATATATCGGTGCCGCGGAATTGGTGAATGCTTATGTGATGAATAGTGCTGGTTCTTCATTTGCCCCTAACTCTATTGTGGAACCCTTCAATGCCTATGTCCATTCGAAAAATGGTAAACCGGCTGGCGTACATATCTACATCGATTTTGGCGATGGCACAGAAACAGGAATCGGAACCGTATATTCCAAGGCTGCAAGAAGAGACCAAATGGTTTACGACCTGCAAGGCCGCCGCTTGAGTACGCTATCAAAAGGTGTTTACGTGGTCGATGGTAAAAAGGTGGTCGTACGATAGCTATTTGAAAGCAAACTGATTAAGTTAGAATCAACAATAATTATATCAACTCAAAAAGAAATGAAAATCAAGAATCTTCTATTATTCGTATGTCTGCTGTTAGGCGTGCAAGGCGTATGGGCCGACAACATATCCCTTGACGAGGCTAAGCAAAAAGCCGCTGCCTTTTTACAGCAGAAGGTTGCCACATCGACCAGCAAGCGTAAGGTTAAGGTCGCTCCTTCGGCCGCTCAGTTGCAGAAAGTTGCTGTAGATGCTGAAAACCTGTATGTGTTCAATATGGGTGGCGACAATGGTTTCGTCATCATGGCCAACGACGATAGTTACGAGGGCGTATTGGGTTATTGCGATAGCGGTTCTATCGACCCGAACGAGATGCCTGATGCTCTGCGCGACATCCTGCAGGTGTTCAACTACAACGTAGGACAGGCCAATAAGACTCTCTCGAAACGTGCTCGTGCTCCGCGCAAGGCTCCCGCCAATTTGCCCGCCGTGAAGCCTCTGACACGTACCTATTTCAATCAGTCGGGTCCTGAAGGCATGTACCTGCCTATTGTGGTCGACGAAGAAGGTCATCGCCGTGTGGCTCCTTCCGGTTGTGTAGCTTGTGCTACTGCCCAGGTCATTGCCTACTATCAGTGGCCTAACACGGTGAAAGGAACTTCTGGCTACAAAATGACGAAAACCGTTGACGATAATAATATCAACTCTCCAGAAGAATTTCGTATCTATACTCATGATAGCATTAAAGTAAAAGGTCTTCCCAGTTACGACATCAATTGGAACAATATCTATCAGGGCAGTTACAACGATGATTATGCCCCTGCACAGACGAGTCCCACATTTAATTATGCAAGAAACTATAGTGGTGACAAACTTGCCAAAATGCAAGAAGTCGGACGACTGTTCCTCTATGTGTGCAACACTCTGCCTATGACATACTTCGGCACAACGGGCACAGGCGCTGTCTCGGCCCACCTTGCAAGCATCCTGCCGAAATACTGGGGCTACAAGAATCAGATTAAGGTGAATCAGCGCCGCAACTACACACGAGACACTTGGATTCAACTTCTCTACGAGGAAATCTCAAACAAGCGCCTCGTTGTCTATGCCGGTACTGCTGAGAAAGATGACGGCTCAACAGGTGCACACACTTTTATCTTGGACGGCTATGATGGCGTCGGCTATTGGCATATCAATTGGGGTTGGAACGGCAAGTGCGATGGTTACTTTGACTTTGAAAACCTGCTGCCTTATGGCTTGCCCGATGATACTGATGGTTATACCGTCAGTCGCAACGGTTATGTTCTTCGTCAGCATGCAATCACTGGCATCGAGCCCGACCGCGACGGAACCGCAACCAAGAACAGCGGCTACTTGACGGCTGCCTATTCTGAGATAAGAAACAGTTTCACTTACGGCGGAACCACTTATGGTAAGACTATGGTTGTTTACTTTGAGAACCCCAACCCGACCATAACCACCAATCAGGTGTCGTGGGCATTGCTCAACGAGGATGGCACAATTAATGGTACTTCTTATGGCAACTATCGTAACGTGAAAATGCTCTCGTACGAGCGTGAGGACTATGCTAGCAATGCAGAGACAGTAACCATCGATGGCAAAGATGAATATCGTCATTACTTTGCTCCGCTCGACCGTATAGTAAGTAAATTTAAACTCACGAAACCTGGAACATATAAGATTGTGCCTGTTTGCCGTAAGTCAGGTGATACTAATTACCGCATCTGTGATGGAGCTGATAAGTTCTACTTCACCGTTACTATCGACTCGCAGGGTAAAGCGTCGGTCACCGCACATCCACAAATCAAGCTCTCACTTGCTGAAATAAAAGTTGTTGGCGACCAGATAGTTGGCCATAGTCAAGAAATCCAGGTATTAGTGAAAAATGAGTCGCCGGATGAGTTCGCAGGTATGGTGCGCCTCAGCTTTACCGAAGTGCCAGAAGGTGCCGAGAAGCCCGCAATGCGTACCGCATCAGCCAACATCCTCCCTGGTGATACATGCAAGGTTAAGTTCCCCATTATCTTGAATAAAATAGGTGAATATACGGTAAAACCCAACTACAGATACCGTCAGGATGTCTACACTCCATTCTCCGATACTTTCACCTTCGAGATTACCAGCGAATCCGGCAAGTCAGCTAACATATCGACTTCGTTCAACTTAACCGACAACGTGGATGATATCATAACAGTAGGCAATCGGTATTATCTGAAAGGCAACAGCCTCGTCGGAACGTTCAGAGTGAAGAACTCGGGTACGGCTTCTGGTTATCGTTGCACATATGTACAACTCTACAATTCCAGCAATACAGACAAGGCCAGCCTGGTAGGTAGTGCACGCATTGATGGTAATGTAGCACCAGGTTACACGATTGACCTCCCCTTCCACTTCAACAACCTCGACCTCACGGCAGGTAAGATATACTACCTGAGGACTAGTTGTCAGAGCACCGATGCAGGTTATGCCAGTGGTGGTTCCACATATCAGGTGCTGGCTGCTCCCAGTCTGACCTATTGGAACAAGGATGGTGAAGAAACAAGCATGTGGATAGAGCCCAATTACACGTCGACTTCCTCTGGCTGGAGTGGTAAAACAGAAACTTATAAATATAATCTGGCTATCCCCAGCGATGCTGTAGCCGTAGATATGGCAAACGCTGTGAGCGTAATGAAGAGAAGTGAGTCATCTAGTGGCGGTTGGTTTAGTTCTACCAAGATTGTTGATGATTACACCTTCACACCTGCAACCAATCCCAACTGCTTGTACTTCGTCGATGCTCAACCCACTACTGAGGTGAGCAACTTGTTGAGGAACAAAAACTTGGTTGTTGCCAATGTGGCTCCCCAGGTTACTCTAACAGGAGGCTACGAATTCTATACCCCTGCTGACTTCACGGCCTCGAACATCAGCTATAGCCGTAAGTTTGACATCGGAAACAAACGTAGAGTAGGCGGAGGCTGGCAGTCTATTGTCCTCCCGTTTGAAGTGCAAAGCGTCGAGATTGACGGTGCGGCAAAGACCTGGTTCAAGAATGACAGCGACGATGCTGATTTCTGGGTTTATCAGTACATGGGCGATAAATCTCTGGGTTATGGCTCCTACGACGTGATCTTCAACTATCTCGACAGCGAGACGATGCAGGCTCATACGCCCTACATCATGGCTGTTCCAGATGCATCATGGGGTGCTGAGTACAATCTGGTTGGCAAGACGCTGGTGTTCAAAGCCACTGATGCGACCATCACTCAATCATCTCCTCTCACTAAGGCTGGAAGCTACTATAGCTTCGCTGGTACCTATGAGAACCTCACTGACCAACAGGGCATCTACACGCTCGATGCCGAAGGAAAGAGCTTCACATCATCGGCTACCACCGTATCGCCCTTTGTGGCTTACCTCTATGGCAAGGATCACAGCAAGGCTCCTGCCCGCATCAATATCGCCTTCGAGGATGCTTTCGTGACTGCTATCAATAACAATCGCTTCGAACAAGCCGATGACCAGGCCTCTGGCATTGTCTACGACATCCAAGGACGACAGATTTCCACCAAGGGCCTGCAGTCACTTCCTAAAGGATTATATATCATTAATGGTAAAAAGATAGTAAAATGAAAAAGTCTGTTTATGTAACACCCGAGTGCAAGATATACGCTCTGGCACAAGAACTGCTGTTCTCAACAAGTGGTGAACAACCAATCACTCCCGGTATAAACGACAGCGGTGACAGCTCCGATGGTGGAAATGTCCACATTTTTGATACAGAGGGTGACTTTTGGAGCGAATAGTATTCACACGATGACATTTAGGAATGACTGTTTTTCGTCAAGGGAATGCAGTCATTCCCTAAATGTATAAATATAAAGAACAGGGAAATGAAAAAGTCAGTTTATGCTACCCCCGAGTGCAAGATTTACGCTCTCGCGCAAGAACTCTTGTTCTCTACAAGTGGTGAACAACCTGTCACTCCTGGAATAAACAATAGCGAAGACAACTCTGACGAAAGAAATGTCCACATTTTTGATACAAAGAGTGAAATCTGGGATGAATAGCCTTCACCTCTCAATTGCTAACACCTTTAAAACCTCTAGATTATGAATATCAGACAGCTCTTATTGATAGCCGCCGGCGTGCTTATAGGCACATCTGGCGCTTTGGCCGGCGACCTTACACCAGAGATGGCCAAGCAGAAGGCTGCTACATTCCTCTTGAATAAGAGATCTACCACAGGCAGACGTAACGTCAAGGGCTTGGCCTCCGGCACACAGATGACTCAAGTGGCTGTTGATGCCAAGAACCTCTACGTGTTCAACGTCGGCAATACTGATGGCTTCGTCATCATGGCCAACGACGACAGCTACGACCGTGTGCTGGGCTACTCCGACCACGGTAGATTGGATCCCGACGACATGCCCGATGCGCTGCAAGAGATGCTTCAGGCATACAACAAAAGCGTAGGCGCAGCTAAGGCCGCTCGCCGCAAGGCTCCCACCACGGGCAGCAATCTGTCTCCCGTGAAGCCTCTGATGAAGACCTACTACAACCAATCGGGCGTCTACAACATGTACCTGCCCATCGTCAAGCAGCCCGACGAGGATGGCAACAGTCGCCGTATGGCTCCTACGGGTTGTGTCTCCGTAGCTATGGCGCAGATCATGGCCTACTGGCAGTGGCCCAGTCGTGTTGAGGCTATTCCCGGTTATGTGATGGACAAGACGGGTAGCGATGAAGATATTACCGTCTATGCCAAGAACCCCAACAGCACCAATGGCGGATGGATGGATATCTTCACCCCCGGAAGCGGTGAAGTAAAGTCTCTGCCGGCCTACAACATCAACTGGAGCAACATCTATCAGGGTAGCTACGACGATGATTACTTCAAAGGTGAGTGGTCTACCTCTAATTCTTACAACAAGGTGTTCTCCTATTATTGGAGCGGCTCTACGCTGGCCAAGATGCAGGAGATCGGTCGTCTGTTCCTTTATGCTTGCTCATCGCTGCAGATGTACTACACCTACACCGGTTCGGGTGCCAAGTCGGCCGACATGATCACCCTACTGCCCAAGTACTTCGGCTACAAGAACCAGATCAAGAAGAACGAGCGTCGCAACTTCACGCAGGCTGCTTGGGAGCAGTTGCTCTACAATGAGATATCCAATGGTCGCCCCGTCATCTATGCCGGTAAGGCACAGAAGGCTACAGGCGGAAGCGGTGCTCATGCCTACATCATGGATGGTTACGATGGTGCCGGACTTTGGCACGTAAACTGGGGATGGAACGGTTCTTGCGATGGCTACTATGACTTCGAGAACCTTTCGCCTTATGGTCTGCCCGACGACACCGACGGTTATACCGTCAGCGAGACAGGCTACGTCCTCAACCAGATATGCCTCACGGGCATCGAGCCTAATACGCGAGAAGGAAAACTCACCGTAGTCGATTCTGAGATGAAGGACAACGAGGATGGTGAGCCTTCTGTATACGTTTACTTCGACAATATGAGCAATGAGGAGGTAACCAGAGCAATCTCATGGGCTATCTTGAACGATGATGGTACATTGGTGAACCAATCCTATGGCTCGAAGCGAACCTTGACGATGCCCCCTTCGTCAACCTTGAGCTACGACAGCAAGGACCAGTGGTACGACAGCGATCATATTGATGCCCAACGTCGTTACTACAATGCCACTATCGCAAATTTGCAAGAAAAGCTTGGCCTTCAGTCAGGTACTTCCTATAAGATTGTTGCAATAGCACGTCCCGCCGATTCTAATACGTGGAGCGATTATGCTATCGCTGATGGCGCCGAGGAGCATGTGTTCAATATCAATATAGAAAGCACATACGATAACACAGCTGAGGCGGCTGAGTCTGAAAGCACAGCAGGAAACTACACAGTCGCTGCTATAGAAGTAAAAGATAATGCCATCTATGCCTATTATGATAATGAAAATGAAGGCGATCCTCTTTCCCTAAAGGCTACATGGGCATGGCTCAAGGATGATGGTACGTTTTATGATAAAGATCACTACTATGCTGGTGTACGTACACTCAATCTGCCATATCATTATGCAGAGGGGCTTGACTATAATCTAAAGGATGAAGAGTTCTCATACAATGGAGTAGATAATCAGAAGAGGTTCTTCTCGGCAACTTTCACGCAACTGAAAGACAGATTCAAATTTGGAGAAGGCACTTACAAGGTTGTTCCAGCAATCCGTCCTCTTGATGGTTCATCCACACAGGATAATATCTTGCCGATAGGTGCTGAGGAGCATTATTTCACGATCACTGTCGATGCCGATGGAATTGTGACGAGTGCAACAGTCTCTACCGATGGTCTCTTCACTGTGGCAGCTACCGAGGTGAAGGAGAAGGATGGTGTGCCTACGCTCTATGCTTATTATGACAACGAAAACATAGATGAGATCAGTAGCACTGTGACTTGGGCGCTGCTGAACAACGATGGCAGCCTTTCGGGCGGATATAAGAACTACAAAACGCTCACTCTGCCTACGCTCTCATCTTGCACCTATGGTAAAACTGATGAGTCATTCTTGGTTGACGAAACAGAGCGTTCCCGCTATTACTTTGCTTCCGTCGATCGCATTCAAAGCGAACTGAAGTTGACAGAATCCGGCACCTATACGGTGGTACCGGTGATGAGCAACAAACTTCAGAGTTTGAAGTTGGCTATCGGTTCTGTGAAGCATGCTTTCACCATCACTGTTGATGAGCATCAGAACGTCACTGCCACAACGACAACTACCGACGTTCCCAATGCTGCAAACCGCCTCACCGTTTCCTATGTGGAGTATAAGAATGATTACCTGCGTGCTTACTTCGACAACCCCAATGCCGATGTAACCACCAACACCATCAACATTCGTCGACTCAGAGAAGATGGAAGCTACCAGTCATTCAGCTCAACAGCTAAAGATCTGACTTTGCCCACCTCATCTACAGCCAATACGGCTACTACAACCGAACAGGTAGTGCTCAAAGGCAAGCTAGTCGATCGCTACTATGAGATAAAAGCAGAGGACATCCTTAAGAAGTGTGGTTTGATTAAGACAACAGATGGCGTCACCACTTACACAGCTGGCTCCTACACCTTCCACATGTGCTGCAAGCCTGCTGACGGCAGTGCTCAACAGCCTTGTGAGGGTACCGACAAGTACTACTTCACCGTCGAACTGACAGAGGATGGCACGATCAGCGTTGTTGCTCATCCAGAGAAGAGCGTGACACTGAAGAGCTGCGAAGTGATCGGTGACTTCCTCTCTGGCACCGTTCATGAGCTGAAAGCTACATTCCAGAACAACAGCGACGACGAACTGGCCGGCCAGATTGTCTTCCAGATTATCCCTGTCACCTACGATGAGAACAACAACCCTGTCGATGGTACTGCAAGCGACGAACTGAAGTCGACCTATGTGCTTCATGGAACGTCTACCGAATCGTTCAAGGTGGCTTATACCTTCAACGAGGCAGGCAACTACAAGGTTAGGGCACGCTTGGAACTCGGAGGCGGAACCGTTACGAAATACAAGGCATCCAGCTATTTCGAGATTAAGCAGAAGACCACCGAGCGGCCCAACGCTCAGCTGACACTCGACTTCGCAGGTCTCGAGGGCGTTCATCAGGTGGGCAACCGCTTCTACCTGACTGGCGATGCTCTTGAAGGCAAGGCCATTGTCACAAATACCGGCGACGCCTCGACCACCAGCGAGATGAATACCGTCATCCAGCTTTGGAGCGTGAAGAATCCTTCCAAGGAGAACCTCATCGACCAAGTGCGCATCAAAGGCATCGTAGCCGCAGGACAGAGCGTCGAACTGCCCTTCCATTTCCGCAACCTCGACCTCACCCCCGGAAAGACCTACTATTTCCGCACATCGTATGGTTCGAATGCTCTTACCGCCGAAGCCTACAATGGTTGGAACACAACGAACGACAATCACTGGTATGAGGTGAAAGGAACGCCCAGCGTCAAGACTTGGACCATCGATGGTGAGGAAACTACGGAGTGGGTATTGCCTACTTACGCCAGCTATAAGTACACTTACGCCTTCGATGCGCAGGACAAGGCCGCTGTCGACCTCACGAACTTTGAGGCTGTGATGACAACGACGAGCACCGACAAGTACTCGTTCACACCCAGCAGCAACCCCAATGCCCTCTACTTCATGACTGCAGAAGGTAAGGACAAACTTGCAACCCAGCTCGGCGGCAACAACATCATCGTCGATGGCACAGCCGACGTCCTATCGCTGAACGATGGCTATCCCTTCTTCACACCAGAGAGCTTCCAAGCCGCATCTGCGTCCTACAGTCGGACCTTCACCACTGGCAACAAGCGTAAGGTCGGTGGCGGTTGGCAGAGCGTAGCTTTGCCGTTTGCCGTGAGTACCGTCAAGGATGGCGACGAAACGATCAGTTGGTTCAAGAATCCCGACGACGATGCCAGCTTCTGGGTTTATCAGCTCGATGGTGAGAAGAGTGGCGACTATGACACCTACGACCTCAACTTCACCTACAACAACTCTGAGAGCATGGATGCCAACAAACCCTACATCATGGCTGTTCCTGATGATTCATGGGCAGGTGCCGACTTTAGCCTTGTAGGCAAGACGTTGGTCTTTGGAGGCGAGAACGTTACGGTCAATAAGGCCGTTCCCACCGTAGTTGAAACCGACCACTTCAAGTTTGTTGGAACCTACGTTGCTGCTGTGGGTCTCGAAGGTGTCTATGTGCTCGATGCTGCAGGCAAATCATTCGTAAGCGGCGTGAGCGACGTTCAGCCCTTCAATGCTTACATCCAACCCAAGAATGGTGTTTCGGCAGGCGCTAACATCAAACTCAACCTTGGAGATGACTTCGTCACAGCCATCAAGGGTGTTCACACCAACGAGGCATCTGGCATCGTCTATGATCTGCAGGGCCGTACGATGTCTACGAAAGGCATCAAGACTCTACCTAAGGGTATATACATCATGAATGGAAAGAAGGTTCTGAAGTAAATAGCTTTTTGCTTTCGAAAGCGTTCAGGTAGTTATACCTATAATGAGAAATCAACGGCAGCTATAACGTTTAGCTGCCGTTGTTCTTTTGTTGCAGAGAAGTAGTTCAGACCGCTCTGTCTTTCCTAAATTCTGAGAGCCAGCTTCGCTTCATTGCTCTGTTGCATCTTGAACATTTGCAATCTTGTGGCGACTCCTTCTGTTGTCAAATAATTCTACAATTCAGTAGCTCGTGAAATAGGGGAGGAATGATAGAACAATTATTCACTTTTCACTTTTCATCCTTCATTTTTCATCCATTAATTCGTGCTTTGAGATGATTTTTCACTTTTCCTTTTCCACTTTTCATATAATTCCGTACCTTTGCGGCCATGAACGGAAAAAAGAAAAATAGATGGTCCATCATTAAGGGTCAGGAACTGACAGAAATGGACCGCATCATACTTGCTGCGCAGGAGCGTGGCAAGCTGGTTCCTACGCGTAATCTGATCAAGACGCCCGAACAAATTGAGGGTATTCGCCGTGCAGGCGTTGTCAATACGGGCATTCTTGATATGCTCACGGACAAGATTCATGCTGGGATGTGCACACAGGAGATTGACGATATGGTGGCGGAGTACACGGCGGCTCATGGCGCTACTTCGGCTTGTCTGGGTTACGAGGGCTTTCCGCGTTCGTGCTGCACGAGCATCAATGAGGTCGTCTGCCACGGTATCCCCAACGACTGGGAGGTGCTGGAAGACGGCGATATCATCAACGTAGACTGCACCACTATCCTCGACGGCTATTTTGCTGACGCATCGCGAATGTACATCGTAGGCGGCAAGACTGATGCCAAGCGCCAGAAGCTGGTTGACGTGGCTTGGGAATGTCTGAAGATTGGCGAGGAAGTTTGCTCCAAGCCGTATGTCTACGTAGGCGATATCGGCAACGCTATCCAGAAGCATGCCCACAAGAATGGTTTCTCGGTCGTACGCGACCTTGCAGGACACGGCGTAGGCCTTGAGTTTCACGAAGAACCAGATGTCGACCACTATGGGCACAAAGGGACAGGCATGTTGCTGGTGCCCGGAATGGTGTTCACGATTGAGCCGATGATCAACATGGGCACATGGCAGGTGTTTTGCGACGAAGATGACGGATGGACCATCGTCACCGAGGACGAGATGCCTAGTGCACAATGGGAGCACACGTTCGTCATGACTGAGCATGGGGTGGAAGTGCTGACGCATTAATGATTCACCCCTCCCGACTCCCTCTCTTACTAAGAGGGGCTACTTGTGGAAGGAATGATGTTTTTAAAGCTTAACGACTAAGTGGATTAGTGGTTTAAAGGATAGGGTTTAACGGATTAACATTTAACGGCTTAATAGCTTAAAGATAAGGATTGTATATGAATACGGTCAATGACACTACCTCGTGCCAATCTTCCCCCTCTTCGAAAGAGAGGGGGGCAGGGGTTGAGTCTGTAATTCTCGGCATCGAATCCTCCTGCGATGACACCTCTGCGGCTGTCATCCGTGATGGCGTTCTGCTGTCCAATGTGACGGCATCACAGGCTGTGCATGAGGCCTATGGTGGTGTTGTACCAGAACTGGCCTCGCGCGCGCATCAACAGAATATAGTACCCGTAGTGGATCAAGCGTTGAAACGGGCAGGCGTGAAGAAAGAAGAACTCTCTGCCATCGCCTTCACGCGTGGTCCTGGGCTAATGGGGTCGTTGCTCGTCGGCGTAAGCTTTGCTAAAGGACTGGCTGCCTCATTGGGTATCCCGATGATAGATGTCAACCATCTGCAAGGGCATGTGCTGGCGCATTTCATCAAAGAGAGTGCAGACGATGCGTCGGCTCCTCCTTTCCCCTTCCTCTGCCTGCTGGTCAGTGGCGGCAATTCACAGATAGTGTTGGTCAAAGCGTACAACGATATGCAAATCATCGGGCAGACCATCGACGATGCTGCTGGTGAGGCCATTGACAAGTGTTCGAAGGTGATGGGTTTAGGCTATCCCGGAGGTCCCATCATTGACCGTCTGGCCCGTCAAGGCAACCCCGAGGCTTACCACTTCTCGAAGCCCGCAATTCCAGGTTACGATTATAGCTTCAGCGGTCTGAAGACATCGTTCCTCTACAACCTGCGCGACTGGTTGAAGGACGATCCCGACTTCATCGAACACCACAAGGAAGACCTTGCGGCATCGTTGGAAAAAACCGTTGTGGACATCCTCATGAATAAGTTGCGCCGCGCAGCAAAGGATTTGAAAATCAAGCATGTGGCTGTGGCTGGCGGTGTCAGCGCCAACACAGGCCTCCGCGAGGCTTTCAAGGACCATGCTCGTCGCTATGGATGGAAGATTTATATCCCCAAGTTCAGTTATACGACCGATAATGCCGCCATGATTGCTATCACTGGCGCATTCAAGTATGCCGACAAGGAGTTCTGCCCGATGGAGGCCCCAGCATATAGTCGTGTGGCGTTGTAAATGGAAATGAAATCATTAAATCGTTGAATCATTAACATAAATATAAGCGATGAACGTACAAGTAAAAGTCATTTCACGCGAGATTAGTGAATATCTGTGGCGTGCTGAGAAAACACTCTCGACAGCCGAGAGCTGTACGGCAGGCCTTGTTGCAGCTGCTATCGCTGCTCTGCCCGGTGCCAGCACTTATTTCCGAGGTGGCGTAGTCCCTTATGTCAACGAGCTGAAAACTCAACTGTTAGGTGTTAGCGAGGAACTGCTGGCAGAGAAGGGTGCCGTCAGCGAAGAAGTGGCTCGTGCGATGGTCTCAGGTGCCCTCGAACGCCTCCAGACAGACTATGCAGTGGCTGTCACGGGCTATGCTGGTCCTGGCGGTGGCCCCGAAGCAGCGGTCGGTACTATCTATGTGGCTGTGGGCTCGTCAGACGGTATCGAAGTGCGTGAACTCACGGGCGATGACGGACGCGACGAAAACGTCGTCAGAGCCTCTCTAACTGCCCTCCAAATGCTCCTTGAAAGGCTAAAAAAGGACTTCCCGACGGCCGAAGAATGAAAAAAAAGGTGAAAAACTTTGTGCATTCAGAAAAAAGCATTACCTTTGCGCCCTGTTTGGAAGAAGTAATTACTTGGAAGTTACAAAAAAGGAACGATTAGAAATGTCTAAGATTTGTCAAATCACCGGAAAAAGAGCGATGCACGGCAACAACGTGTCGCACTCTAAGCGCCGCACAAAGCGCGTCTTCGACGTGAATCTCTTCACCAAGAAGTTCTATTGGGTGGAGGAGGACTGCTGGATCAGCCTCACGATCTCGGCTGCTGGTCTGCGTGTGATCAACAAGATTGGTCTCGACGCTGCCATCAAGCAAGCTGCTGAAAAGGGCTATCTGCAGTAAATCACCGTCACTCGTCGTTTAACCACTTAAACAGTTAAGGAACACAATGGCAAAGAAAGCTAAAGGCAATAGAGTACAGGTGATTCTCGAATGCACAGAAATGAAGGAGAGCGGCCTCCCCGGCACCTCTCGTTACATCACCACGAAGAACAGGAAAAACCATCCTGAGCGCCTCGAGTTGAAGAAGTACAATCCGATTCTCAAGCGCATGACGGTTCACAAGGAAATCAAATAAAAAACTGAAGCACAATGGCAAAGAAAACAGTCGCAACCCTTCAGACGGGTAAGACCGATGGCCGTAGCTACACAAAGGTCATCAAGATGGTGAAGAACGCTAAGGGTTCTTACTCCTTCGATGAGCGTATGGTTCCCAATGAAGCCGTTCAGGACTTCTTCAAGAACTAATCTTCGCAAACAGAACTTCCAGTAAATCTGATTGTTGACGCTGTGTGCGTCGCTTTCGGAATCAGCATGAATCTCTCCTCTGGCTTTCGTAGCCAGGGGAGATTTTTTTACTCCATGACTCAGAAATCAGATATCAGTTTCGCATGAGCATTGTGACATTGTGACATGTGACATTTGTGACATTAAGCAGGTGCCGATATGCAGACGAAATGTAAGGAGTAGAATTTAATTATATATTATATGTATAATATATAATTAACTATTATTTATACTCCCATTGCACATTTGAAAACACCTTAATGTCACAAATGTCACAAGTCACAATGTCACAGCCGCTCCTGTTTAGGCCTTATGTCTGGATAAAGGTGTGGTCGGTGATGGGATGCTTAAATGATTGATTATCCGTTTGTTGTTATGTTGGTTTTCGGCCCTGGGTGTGCTTTCTTGCGCATCTTTTGTGCCTGCTTCCGCGTCTAAATGTTCGGACTAAAGCGTATATTTGCGCCGATTTTTACGTATATTCGTGCTGGTTTAAGCGTATATTCGAGTTGATTTATACGTCTATTCGTGTTGGCTCTTGCGCCTATTCGTGTGAGTTTTGAGCTTTTTCTCAATGGCGAAATCATGCCTTTTGCTGTTTGCCGCGTTAATGCAGTTTTACAAGTCTTAATCTTTCTAAAATGCTTGTTCCTTTAGGAACAATTTTGTACCTTTGCAGTCGCTTAAACGAAATGTACACTTACGCATGGGATTTTTCAATTTTTTCTCCAAGAATAAAGAACAGCAGAAAGAGACGCTCGACAAAGGTCTCGAAAAGACAAAGGAAAGCTTTTTCGGCAAACTGACACGCGCTGTGGCAGGAAAGTCGAAAGTGGACGATGATGTGCTTGATGACCTCGAGGAAGTGTTGGTGACGTCTGACGTGGGCGTGGATACCACGCTGAACATCATCCGTCGTATTGAGGAACGCGTGGCGCGCGATAAGTATGTCAGCACCAGCGAACTCAATGGCATCCTGCGCGATGAGATCGCCTCGCTGCTGACCGAGAACAATACGAGTGACACCGAGGGTTTCCAGATTCCTGAAGGTAAGAAGCCTTACGTCGTAATGGTCGTAGGCGTCAATGGCGTCGGTAAGACCACGACGATTGGCAAACTCGCCTGGCAGTTCAAGCAGGCGGGGTTGAAAGTGATGCTTGGAGCCGCCGACACGTTCCGCGCAGCTGCCGTAGAACAGATTGTCATCTGGGGCGAGCGTGTGGGAGTGCCTGTTGTCAAGCAGCAGATGGGCAGCGACCCTGCCAGCGTAGCTTTCGACACGCTTTCGAGCGCTGTGGCCAACGACGTGGACGTCGTACTGATTGATACTGCTGGACGTCTGCACAACAAGAAAGGCTTGATGGATGAACTCTCGAAGATCAAGCGTGTGATGCAGAAAGTCGTCCCCGATGCTCCTCACGATGTAATGCTCGTGCTTGATGGTTCTACAGGTCAGAACGCCTTCGAACAGGCTAAGCAGTTCACGGCCGCCACCGATGTCACCTCGATGGCCATTACCAAACTCGACGGCACGGCCAAGGGTGGGGTAGTGCTGGGCATCTCCGATCAATTCAAGATTCCTGTCCGTTACATTGGCCTCGGCGAAGGGATGGAAGACCTGCAACCGTTCAACAGACGTGAATTTGTAAACTCGCTCTTTGGGGAATGAAGCAGCGTATAGACATCCTCACGATGGGCTGCTCCAAGAACCTTGTCGATTCGGAGCGCCTTATGGCACAGTTGCGTGGCGCAGGCTATCGTGTAGCCCACGACCCAGAGGTCTGCGAGGGCGACATCTGTGTTGTCAACACCTGCGGCTTCATAGGCGATGCCAAAGAAGAGAGCATCAACATGATTCTGGAACAAGGCCAACGCAAGGCAGAGGGCACACTGAAGCGCCTCTATGTGATGGGGTGTCTCTCGCAGCGCTACCTCTCCGAACTGCAAGCCGAGATTCCCGAGGTGGACGGCTGGTACGGCAAGTTCGACTGGACACGCCTCGTCGAAGACCTGGGGCATGTTTGGGACAATACGTTGACCCCCAATCGTGTCGTCACGACCCCTTCGCATTATGCCTACGTGAAGATCTCTGAGGGGTGCGACCGTCGTTGCTCCTACTGCGCGATTCCGCTGATTACAGGCCACCATGTGAGCCGTCCGATGGAAGAGATTCTCGGCGAGGTGCACCAGTTGGTTGCGCAGGGCGTTAAGGAGTTCCAGATCATTGCCCAAGAGCTGACCTACTATGGCGTCGACCTCTACCATCGTCGCGCCATCGCCGAATTGATAGACCGCATGGCGTCCATCGAGGGCGTAGAGTGGATTCGCCTCCACTACGCTTATCCCACAGACTTCCCCTGGGAACTGCTGGAGGTGATGAATCGTCACAAGAACATCTGTCGTTACCTCGATATCGCCCTACAGCATATAGCAGACCCTGTGCTGACTGCTATGCGCCGTCACATCACGAGCGACGAGACCTACGCTTTCGTCGAGCGCATCCGTCGTGAAGTGCCTGGCATCCACCTGCGTACGACATTGATGGTGGGCCATCCAGGTGAGAGCGACGAGGCTTTCGACCAGTTGCTTGCTTTCACACGCTGGGCGCGCTTCGAGCGTATGGGCGCTTTCGCCTACAGCGAGGAAGAGGGCACATACAGCGCTAAAGCCTTTTCCGACGATATCCCCGATGAGGTGAAGCAGGCCCGCCTGTCCAAACTCATGCGCGTGCAGCAACGCATCTCTGCCGAGGTGCAGGCATCGAAGGTCGGACAGACAATGCGCGTCATCTTCGACCGCCTGGAAGGCGACTTCCTCGTGGGGCGCACCGAGTTCGACTCGCCTGAGGTTGACCCCGAAGTGCTTGTGCCCATCCATAGTCTCCCCGAGACTGTAGCCCCTGAATCGTTCATCGGCCAGTTTGCCGATGTCAGCATCTCAGAGTCTGATGATTTCGACCTTTACGGCACACTCGTCAACCCTGCTTAGAACATAGAATAAGAAACACATCACAACGATATGAACAACAAAGAATTTGTAGCAGCGCTCTCCTTGAAAGAGAACTACAAGCTTCGCGACACCCGGATGCTCATCCAGCACTTGTTGGCCGAGCTCACCGCGCAGTTCGAGGAAGAAAATTCCGTGCTGGTGCCCAACTTCGGCTCTTTCGAAGTGAAGAAGCGCATGGAACGCGTCATCAACAACCCCACTACCGGCCAGCGCCTGTTGGTGCCGCCACGCCTTACGTTGACTTTCAAGTCGAGTGCCGCCCTGCGCGAACGCACGAAGGAAGGAGGTGAAGAAGCATGAGCCGCCGCGTATTACTGTCCGAGATCGTCGATGGCTTGGCCAATCGCGCCTCCATCCCCAATCGTTTTGCTGAGGATTTCGTACAAGCCTTCTTTCATGTCATCGAGGAGAACTTGGTGCGCGAGAAGTTGGTGAAGGTGAAGGGGCTCGGTACGTTCAAGCTTATCGACGTAGAGGCTCGTGAGAGCATTCACGTCTCAACGGGCGAACGGATTCTGTTGGCTGGTCATACGAAGGTCAGCTTCACCCCCGATCCTGTCCTTCGCGATGCCGTCAATCGTCCCTTCGCTGATTTTGAGACGGTTGTCTTGAACGAAGCTACGCCCACAGAACTGATGGAGCGTTTGGACGATGTCCATGTTCCCGAAACGGAAGAGGTAGCAGCTCCAGGACTTGAAACCATCGCCAAACTGGCTTCCGACGTTGAGGCCACTCCCGAGGGTCAGATTGCCTCTGAGGACGAGACATTGGCTTCTGTTGTGGAAGAAGTGCTTGAGGAAAGCGTTTCCGATGAACAAGCGACTGTGGTTGAAGATGCTCCAATGGTTGAAGAGACGTCAGGAACTGTAGAAGTAGTTCCCGAAATAGAGGAGCCTGCAGCAGAGGAATCCGCCGTTGAAGAATCAACAGTAGAGGAGTCAATAGCAGAGGAGCCCGCCGTTGAAGAATCAACTGTTGAGGAGCCAATCGCAGTGGAACCCGCCATTGAAGAATCAACAGTTGAGGAGCCAATAGAAGAGGAATCCGCCGTTGAAGAATCAATAGTTGAGGAGCCAGCAGCAGAGGAACCTGTTGTTGAAGAATCAATAGTTGAAGAGCCAGCAGCAGAGGAGCCCGCCGTTGAAGAATCAACTGTTGAGGAGCCAGTAGCAGAGGAACCCGTTGTTGAAGAATCAACTGTTGAAGAGCCAGCATTAGAAGAGCCAATCGTTGAAGGTTCGACAGAAACTACTTCTTCTCATACACCGTCTACACTTGCTTCAACATCAAAGCACAGAGATCATTATTATTACGATGAAATTCAAGAAGAAACCCACATGACACGCAATATCTTTTTAGGGCTCCTTGCAGCCCTGCTCTTTATGTTCTTGGGCTATGCCATCTGCTTCTACTTCCGTCCATTTGAGTTACCCACGCTGAAACCAGCACCTCAGTCGCAACGGCAGTTCGTTCCGGTTTCTTCGTCAGATGATTCTGCTCTTGAGATGGATGATAGCTCACAACCGGCAGAACTTGCCGAACCTGCTACGGAATCAACAGAGAAAAAAGCAACCAAAACCGATGCCGAGACGTCATCGCCGACTACCACAGAGAAAACAACTACGACACAATCGTCTGCGTCCGCTTCATCCTATCCCCAACTCGAAGGCGGCGAGTATCAGATTGTGGGCGTCAAAGGCTCAGAGGTGATGAAGCCTGGCAAGACCTTGCTCAACATCTCACTCAAGTATTACAAGAGCACGGACTTCGTTCCTTATATCTGCAAGATGAACGGCATCGACAATCCCGATGTCGTCCCCTTGGATATGGAACTGAAGATACCCGAACTCAAGAAGAAATAAACCTATCAACCGAATACTAACAATAAAACATACTCTAAAATGGCAGAATCCATTGACATTCGCGCACTTAACGAGCTCATTGAGCGTCAGAGCGCTTTCGTCACCAATCTGATGACAGGCATGGACCAGACGATTGTCGGCCAACGTCATCTCGTAGAATCACTTCTCATTGGTCTCCTCTCCGATGGCCACGTGTTGTTGGAAGGTGTTCCAGGCTTGGCAAAAACTTTGGCCATCAAAACACTTGCACAACTAATTGATGCTAAGTTCAGTCGCATCCAGTTTACTCCCGACTTGCTGCCAGCCGACGTCACCGGCACGATGATCTATTCTCAGAAAGACGAGAAATTCATGGTCGAGCAAGGTCCTGTCTTCGCTAATTTTGTCCTTGCCGACGAAATCAACCGTGCACCAGCTAAGGTGCAGAGTGCGTTGCTCGAGGCCATGCAGGAACGCGAGGTCACCATCGGCAAGCAGACATTCCAACTGCCATCTCCTTTCCTCGTGCTGGCCACCCAGAACCCCATTGAGCAGGAAGGTACCTATCCGTTGCCCGAAGCTCAGGTGGACCGTTTCATGCTGAAGGTCGTTATCGACTATCCCAAGCTCGAGGAGGAAAAGCGTATCATCCGACAGAACATATCGGGTGACCAGAAAGCCGTTCGCCCTGTGCTCTCCACTCAGGAAGTCATCGAGGCTCGTGGCGTCGTCCGCCAAGTCTATATCGACGAGAAGATTGAGCAATACATCGCCGACATCGTTTTTGCTACGCGCTATCCTGAAAAGTACGGACTCAAGGAAATCAAGGATTACATCGAGTTTGGCGGTTCGCCACGTGCCAGCATCAATCTGGCTTTGGCTGCTCGTGCCTATGCCTTCATCAAGCGTCGTGGTTATGTCATTCCCGAGGATGTTCGTGCTGTGGCCCATGATGTGCTGCGTCATCGTATCGGGCTCACCTACGAGGCCGAAGCTAATAACGTTACGGCCGAAGAGATCATCTCCAAGATCCTGAACAAAGTGGAGGTGCCCTAATGATTCGTTTAACGTTTATCGTTTAACGGTTAAATGGAAACATCAGAAATCCTTAAGCGTGTACGCCAGATTGAGATCAAGACGCGCGGCCTCTCCAGCAATATCTTTGCCGGTGAGTACCATTCTGCCTTCAAAGGGCGAGGGATGGCTTTCAGCGAGGTGCGCGAATATCAGTATGGCGATGACATCCGCGATATCGAGTGGAACGTGACAGCACGCTTCAATAAACCTTATATCAAGGTCTTTGAGGAGGAACGTGAACTCACGGTGATGCTGTTGGTGGACGTCAGCGCAAGCCACGATTTCGGAACCAAGGTGCAAACCAAGCGCGATATGGTGACTGAGATTGCTGCTACGTTGGCCTTCAGCGCTATCCAGAACAACGACAAGATTGGTGTCATCTTCTTCTCCGACCGCATTGAGAAGTTCATTCCGCCAAAGAAAGGGCGCAAGCACATCCTCTATATCATCAGAGAGTTGCTTGACTTCAAGCCCGAGAGTAGTCGCACCAATATCCAGCAGGCTGTGGAGTACCTTACGCAAGTCATCAAACGACGTTGTACGTGCTTTGTACTCAGCGACTTCATCGATGAGCGCGACTTCCGTCAACCCCTCACTATTGCCAACCGCAAGCATGATGTTGTGGCTATACAAGTCTACGACCGCCGTATTGCCGAGTTGCCCGATGTCGGGTTGATGCGCGTGAAGGATGCCGAAACGGGCCATCTGCAGTGGGTGGACACATCCAGTCGGCGTGTGCGCAATGCCCATGCACAATGGTGGCGCGATCGTCAAGCGGTGCTCGACGACACCTTCACTCGCAGTAATGTTGACCATGTGAGCGTACGCACCGACCAAGATTATGTCGTAGCCTTACGCAACCTATTTGCACAACGAACATGAAACAACTTAAAACCTTACTGATACTCCTTTCTGCTTGTATCCCAGTTGTCGGATGGTCGCAGGTGATTTTCGAGGCACGTCTCGATACACTTGTCATGCTCATCGGCGAGCAGCGTGAACTGACGCTGGACCTCACGTGCGATGCCAAGCAGAATGTGAAGATGCCCGACCTACGCCCCCAGCAACCGCTGCATGAGGTGGTCGAGATCGTGGATCTTCTAGGCACGGATACCACTTTCCTTGATGAAGGCAAGCGCAAGCAGATCTTGCAACGCTATACCATCACGGGTTGGGATTCAGCGTTCGTACTGCTACCTCCGTTCGAGGTTCAAGTAGACGGGAAACCTTACCAGTCAAAGCAGTTGGCGCTGAAGGTGCTAATGATGCCGGTAGATACGGTTCATCTTGATCGTTTCTACCCACCCAAGGACGTTCAGTCCAATCCCTTCTCGTGGGATGACTGGAAACCTGTCATTTGGTTCTTCGTAATCAATCAGGTGTTAGCGCTCCTGCTGTTGTGGCTCTATGGCCATTGGCGTGAGAACAAGCCCCTCATCCAAATCATTCGTCGCAAGCGCAAGTTGCCAGCTCACCAAGTGGCTATGAGCGAGATTGAGCGTATCAAGGGTGAACGTAAGTGGGCCGAGGAAGACAGCAAGGAATACTACACACAGCTCACGGACACCCTCCGTAACTATATACGTGAACGTTATGGCTTCAATGCGATGGAGATGACGTCTACTGAGATCATCGACCGCTTACTTCAAGAACAAGATGAGACCGCCCTCGCAGAGTTGCGTCATCTCTTCCAGACTGCTGACCTCGTGAAGTTTGCCAAATGGACAACGATGATCAACGAAAATGATGCAAATCTCGTCAGCGCTATTGACTTCATCAATCAAACCAAACAGGAGGTTGACCCCAATGCTCCCGAGGAAGAAGTGATTGTACCCGAAGAGGTCAAGCAAAGTCAAGCACGTTCGTTGACCATGAAGATCATGATGGGCGTGTGTATCGCTGTAGGCCTCGTTGCACTCGGCTATGCCCTCTATCTCGCTATTGATTTAATCCGTTAAGAATTATGCAATTCGCACATCCATATCTGCTCCTGTTGCTCCTGCTGCTCATACCTTATATATTATGGTACGTGCTGAGGAATCACGACAGTGAGCCTTCGCTACAGATTTCGTCGACGCTGGCTTATCGTCGTGCGCCACGAACGCTGCGGCAGTATCTCGTTCACGCGCCTTTCTTGTTACGTTGCCTGACGTATGCGATGATCGTCCTTGTGCTTTGTCGTCCACAGACAAGTAATTCGTGGAGCGACCGCACAGTCGAAGGCATTGACATCATGTTGTGCGTGGACATCTCCACCTCCATGCTTGCTGAGGACTTGCGTCCCAATCGCATCGAAGCCGCGAAGAAAGTGGCTGCAGAGTTCATTGCCGGACGACCCAATGACAATATCGGGTTGACCATCTTCTCGGGTGAGTCGTTCACACAATGTCCGATGACCACAGACCACGCAGTACTTCAAAACCTCTTTCAGAGTGTCAGCTGCGATATGGTTCAACGTGGTTTGATGGACGACGGAACGGCTATCGGTATGGGGTTAGCCAATGCCATCACGCGTCTGAAGGACTCGAAGGCGAAGTCGAAAGTCATCATCCTCCTGACCGATGGCTCCAACAATGCAGGCGACATCTCGCCGCTGACGGCAGCAGAAATAGCGAAAAGCTTCGGCATTCGCATCTACACCATCGGTGTGGGCACCAACGGCACCGCTCGCTATCCCTATCCTGTTGGTGGGCGCATCGAGTATGTCAACATTCCCGTTGAGATTGACACTAAGACGCTGGCATCCATCGCAGGAACCACCAATGGTGAGTTCTATCGAGCAACTAACAACAATAAGTTGCGTGAGGTCTATCAGCAGATAGACAAGTTGGAGAAGACCAAGATGAACGTCAAGGAATACTCCAAGCGTTACGAGGCTTTCGCTCCGTTTGCCCTTGCCGCCTGCCTGTTCCTGCTCATCGAGCTTCTCCTACGTGAGACGCTATTGAAAAAGATTCCATAACAACATCGTTTATCCCGTTGCAACTGCTTCGGTAAAAGCATAACATCCTATGTTCCGATTTGAGAATCCTATATACCTCTATGCGCTCGCCATCATCCCCATCATGGCAGTGCTCCATTATGGCACGGACATCATACGCCGTCGTCGCCTGAAAAAATATGGCGACCTCGAGCTCCTGAAAGCGCTGATGCCCGATGTCTCGACTTGGCGTCGCGAACTGAAGTTCTGGCTCATCAATGCAGCTTTAGCGATGATGATCATCTGTCTGGCTCGTCCGCAATATGGTACGAAGATAGACACTCGTAAGCGACGCGGTATTGAAGCTATTATTGCGCTCGATGTCTCCAATTCGATGCTTGCTGAAGACGTTACGCCCAGTCGTCTGGCAAAGTCTAAGATGCTCATTAGCAACCTTGTCGACAATATGACAGATGACAAGGTGGGACTCATAGTCTACGCCGGCGATGCTTACACTCAATTGCCAATCACCTCGGATTATGTTTCGGCTAAGATGTTCCTCGACAACATCTCGCCATCGATGATTGGGGTTCAAGGTACAGACATCGCTCGCGCTATAGAGTTGGCCACTCACAGCTTTACTCAGCAAGAGGGTGTCGGACGTGCTATTCTGGTCATTACTGATGGCGAAGACAACGAGGGAGGGGCCGTAGAAGCTGCTCGTGAGGCACAGAAGCATGGCATGAAGGTCTACGTGCTTGGTGTCGGTTCGCCCGAAGGAAGCCCCATACCTGTACCCGGAACGAACGGCTATATGACAGATAATGCGGGAAATACCATCGTGTCGAAACTCAACGAGGACATGTGTCGTGAGATAGCGCAGGCAGGTGGTGGCGCCTACATCTATGTGGACAACAGTTCTTCTGCCCAATCTGCCTTACAGAAGCATGTCGACAAATTGGCTAAAGCTGATATGGAGGCCATGCTCTACAGTGAGTACGACGAGCACTTCAGCGATTTTGCCTGGTTGGCGCTTGTGTTGCTACTCATTGATGTGCTTCTGCTGGCGCGTAAGAATCGTGTACTCGGTCGCTACAAACTATTTAAGGCACCCTCGCGAATCGCCACCGTTGTTTTCTTATTCTTCGTCTCTGGCATCGCACCTTCAGCATTGGGGCTGGATAATACCGCTTCGGCACAGAAGAAGAATGACCGTTACTACGTTCGTCACGGAAATCGCTTATATCGCGACAGCCTCTACGCAAAGGCGCAGGTCGACTATCAGAAGGCTATCGAGAAGGACAATACTAACGCCGTCGCTCACTACAACTTAGGCAATGCCCAACTCATGCAGGGACAACCCAAGGATGCAATGAAGAGCTATGAAACGGCTGCTCGTATGCAAACAGACAAACTACGTGCTGCGCAAGTCTATCACAATATGGGCGTCATCTTGCAGAGCCAAAAGCAGTTCCCTGAAGCTATCGAGTGCTATAAAAATGCACTCCGACGCAATCCTAAGGACGATGAGACGCGCTACAATCTTGCTCTCTGCATGCATCAGTTGCAAAATCAAGATCAAAATCAAGATCAGAACAACAAAGATGATCAGCAGGGCAAGGACGACCAAAAGCAAGACCAACAGCAGCAGGAGCAACAGCAAAAACAACAACAGCAGGACGAGCAACAGCAGCAACAGCAGGATCAACCCAAGATGTCAAAGGAGAATGCCGAGCAACTGTTGAAGGCAGCCCAGCAAGAAGAGCGGCAGACGCAGGACAAGGTAAACAAAGCTCAGCAGAAACCTCAACGTCGACAGCTCGAGAAGCAGTGGTAAGTTGGAATGGGGGCCAAGTTCCAAAAATGTTCGTTAGAATGCCAAACTTGAAGATTCGTTATCAGTATAGTTTGAAAATGAAAACATTATATATAAACATGAAGCGTAGGAGTAAGTTGCCGACGTTGACCCCTTGTGTGAGGGGCGTCAGGACGTCTGCTCTACTTTTGTTACTGCTATTTGTGGCGGTCCTTCCAGCATGGGCACAAGTTACTGTGCGCGTGCAGGCACCTTCTGAAGTCATCGAAGGCGACCGTTTCCGTGTGTCCTATGTCGTCAATACCCAGGAAATCGACAATTTCACAGTCGATAAGTGGGAGGGGGTAGAAGTGCTCTTCGGTCCTTCCACGAGTCGTTCGTCCAGCTATTCGATGATTAATGGCAAGACGACCTCGTCCAGTTCTACAACCTTCACTTATACGGTCAATGCTGAGAAGAGCGGTACTTTCCATGTGCCAGCAGCAACGGCCACCGTCGAAGGTAAGGCTTACAAATCGGCCTCGCCTTCCATCACCATCTTGCCTTCAGGTAGTGGTGGACACAGCAGTAGCGGCAGTCAGCAAGGCCAATCGCAGGGGCAACCGCATGCTGGCAGTCAGGCCAATCGTATGCACACGCAGGATGTGGGGGAGAAGATTACAGGTAAAGATCTCTTTATAGCAGTCACGGCTTCCAAGAAACGCATCTTCGAGCAAGAAGCTGTTCTACTGACCTATAAACTCTATACGTTAGTCAATGTGACCAGTCTCGATGGCAAGATGCCCGAGTTGGATGGCTTCCATGTTCAAGAACTCAACCGTCAGCGTCAACCTGAGCTCAAGATGGAGCATTATAACGGCAAGAACTATGGAACAGTTGTTTGGTCACAATATGTGGTCTTCCCTCAACAGACTGGGACGCTTACCATTCCCGAAATCAAATACGAGGCTGTTGTTGTACAGCAGAATCGCAGTGCTGACCCTTTCGACATCTTCTTTGGAGGCGGTTCGATGGTGCAGGAGGTGCGCAAGACTGTGATGGCTCCTGCTGTCACTCTGCAGGTCGATGCGTTGCCTACGCCTAAGCCTGACAATTTCACGGGTGCTGTCGGCAAGTTCAGCATCACCTCTTCGCTGACGCCTCAGAGCCTCAAGGCTAATGATGCCACCACTCTCCGCTTGACGGTTTCGGGAACGGGCAATATGAAGCTGATGAGCGCTCCTCCCGTAGCTTGGCCAAAGGATTTCGAAAGCTATGATGCCAAGATGGAGGAGAAGACTTCTATTGGTGCCAATGGTTCGTCGGGTAAGATTCTGTTTGATTATATAGCAGTCCCTCGTCATCAAGGCAAGTATGAACTTCCTCCAGTAGAGTTCTGCTATTTTGATCCCGATGCACGTCAGTACCGCACGCTCACTACAGATGCCTACACCATCGATGTCGCAAAGGGAAAAGGTGGGGGAACGTCTTCTGCAGCTGTAAGCAAGGAAGATATCGAGTTGTTGAACTCCGACATCCGTTTTATCAAGACAGGCACACCGACCTATCAGACAGGTGAATCGGCGCTCTTTGCATCGCGTCGTTATTGGTTGACATACGTTTTCTCATTCTTGGCTTTTGTGGCGATTGTTGTCGCCTTCCGTCGTTATGCTGTTGCAAATGCAGACCTCGCCCGTCGTCGTGGCCGCGGTGCCAGCAAGGCTGTTTCCAAGCGACTCAAGGCTGCCCGCAAGTTGATGCAACAGAATAATGCCACAGCCTTCTACGAGGAGACGATGAAAGCTTTATGGGGCTACGTCGGCGACAAACTGAACATTCCCGTCAGCGAACTCAACAAGGAAAATGTGCGTGAGCGCCTATCGGAGCGCAGCCTCTCGACTTCGCTTACTGATCAGTTCCTGGCAACCCTCGATGAATGCGAGTTCGCTCGCTTTGCACCAGGCGACCCTGCTGCTACGATGGACAAAATCTATGCTCAAGCTGAGCAAGTTATCAATCAAATGGATTCAGAACTTCGAAAGAAATAAGCTCATATCAGACAATGAAACGCATATTTTCATTTCTTCTCACGCTCATTGTTGTCGGCAGTTCCTATGCTCAAGGCGACACCCTGACGATGCCGTCAATCGTATCGGCTGACACGACTGCTGTTGCCACCGAGCCCGTCACGAAGGCGATGGCTGACTCCGCTTACACCCACGAGCGCTATGCCGAGGCGGCTGTCATTTATCGCCAGCTCACCGATTCGTTGGGCGAGAGTGCACAGCTCTACTTTAACCTTGGCAATTGTTATTACCGTCTGGATTCCATCGCACGCGCGATTCTTTATTATGAACGTGCACGCTTGCTTGACCCTTCCGACGACGACATCCGCTTGAACCTGGAGATGGCTCGTGCCAAGACGGTCGACAAAGTCGTGCCCACCTCCGAGATGTTTTTTGTGGCGGTTTATCGTTCGCTTGTCCTTTCATTGAGCATAACGGAATGGGCCGTTCTTGCTATCGTCTCGTTTATTCTGGCTTTAGCTGCTTTCTGTGTCTACCTCTTCGTGCCCAGTATCGCAGCTAAGAAAGTAGGCTTCACTGTCGCTGTCGTTGCCCTTCTTTTCTGTATCTTTGCTAATGTGGCAGCCTTCCAACAACGTTCTCACATCCAGCATCGTACGGGGGCAGTGGTGATGACGCCGTCGGCTGTTGTCAAAAGCACGCCCAGCGCTTCGGGAACGGATCTCTTCATCCTCCACGAGGGTACGCACGTTGATATCATCGATGACTCGATGCGCGAGTGGGTCGAGATTCACATGAGTGATGGTAAAGATGGCTGGCTCAGCCGCGAGAATATCGAAGTGATTTAGCATTTGCAGGCATCAGCGGCAATTCGAGAATCCTTCGCCCATGTCCTATCCTCCCTTCCAAGGATAATGAATGGATAGAGAATGATGGGTGGTCATGAATTAGTAATCAATCACCTCCCTTCGATGGGAGGACGGAAGGGCGCTTTTACACGTTGGAAGAAATCATACATTTCGATCAGCAGTTGCTTTTACTTTTGAATGGAAGCGACAATGTGTGGCTCGATCAGTTCTTTGTTTTCGTCACTCGCACCACTACGTGGCTTCCACTTCTAGCGCTGCTTGTCTATGTGCTTTTCAAGAATCGTCCCTGGCGCGAGGCGTTGCTTGTGCTCGTCTGTTTGGGGCTTGTCATCCTCGTGTGCGATCAGTTTGCCAGCAGCCTCTGCAAGCCTTTCTTTCAGCGTTATCGTCCCAGCCACGAACCCGCGTTGAGCGGTCTTGTCGATTTGGTCGAAGGTCATCGTGGAGGACTCTATGGTTTCATCTCCAGTCACGCAGCTAACACGTTTGGCGTCTTTGCCTATCTCAGCCTCTATTTCAGGCGTCGATTAGTATCGTTTGCCCTTCTCTTTTGGGCATGTCTGAGCAGCTATTCACGCATTTACCTTGGTTTCCACTATCCCGGAGATATCCTTGTGGGGGCATTATTTGGGCTCCTTATGGGTTATCTCGTCTATCGGCTCCTTTGCGCTGTGTGCGCGCGTTGGTTGCAATCGCTGCGCCCCGAATGGCCTGTCGGCGCGACCATCAAAGGTAATGAAGCATGTGCTCAAGGTATCACTCGCGTTGATGCGCTTCTCTTCATCGCTGCCACTTTTATCATCATTGTTTTAGTCGCGCTCTTGCCTGTTTTTCAGTTTATTTGAAAACGAAGTAGACGGCAAGTACGAGGCAGACAAAGGCTGCAACGTGATTCCAATGAAGACTCTGTCCGTGGAATAGGAAACCCACGATGGCGGTGAAGATGGTCAGCGAGATCACTTCTTGGATCACCTTCAGTTGTACGAGCGAGAATGGGCCTCCGTTGCCCTCGAAGCCAATACGGTTGGCGGGCACAGCGAAGCAATATTCAATGAAGGCGATGCCCCAAGAGAAAGCGATGACGGCGATGAGGGGCCAATGGGTGCTGATGCCTGCCTGTTGCAGACGCAGGTGACCATACCAGGCAAGGGTCATAAATATGTTGCTTGTAAGCAGCAAGAGGATGGTTTGAAGTGCGGGCATAAGGGTATGTGAATAGAATATGAGGTGTTAAAAAACGAATTATTTGGGCGTAAGAATGTATGATAAGTGCGATTTTTGAGGGCTGTTTCTTGAAAAACCGCGCAAAGATACGGCTTTTTTGCGAGAAAATAGCTATCTTTGTGCGCATAAAACTCAATAATGTTCGCATGCGCGGGCACGAACGATGTTTTTTAAACCATTTTTGCATGCTTTAGTCTAATAAATACGATGAACGTCATTTGGAACGAACAGCAAATCGTAGAGCAACTGCACGACGTTAAGCGTCGTGAGCAGGCGTTCACGCTGTTGGTGGATCACTTCAAGGAGCAGCTTTACTGGCAGATACGCCGTATGGTGCTCTCTCACGATGATGCGGATGACGTGTTGCAGAACACGTTTATCAAGGCCTGGACGGGACTTGAAGGTTTTCGCGGCGATTCGAAACTCTCAACTTGGCTCTTTCGAATAGCCAACAATGAGACCTTGAATTTCCTCGAGCGCAAGCGTCAGGCGCTGAGCATCGACGACGAGGCGGCTGTAGGCGTTGCAGCGCGACTGGAGAGCGACCCCTATTTCGATGGCGATGAGACCGAGCGACAACTGCAAGAGGCCATTGCACAACTGCCGGCCAAGCAGAGGCAGGTGTTCAATCTGAAGTACTTCGAAGAGATGAAATACGAGGAGATGAGCGGCTTGCTCGGCACAAGCGTAGGGGCACTGAAAGCCTCCTATCATCATGCCGTCAAAAAGATTTCAGACTTTTTCAACCAACATGATTAAACCTTATGAATTGTTAAGGGTCAAAGAATCAGATAAAAACAAAATAATGATGAAAGAAGAAGAACTCATACGAAAGTACGACTCTGGTCGACGGGCCTTCACAACGCCCGACGGCTATTTCGAGAACTTCACCGCACAGCTGATGGAGCGCATAGAGCGTGAAGGGTTGCAACCGGAAAAGGTCGTTCGTCTGAATCCCTTCAAGCGTGCAATGCGTTACGCCGCAGCCGCTGTGGTCGCTGGCGTCTGTATTGGCGCAGGAACCTATCTCTACAACCAGAAGACAACGGCCGACCGGCAGATGGCCGAGAGCTCTGAAATAGTTTTCTCAGACGAGACGATGGACGAAGCTCTCGACTATGCTATGGAATGCGGGTTGGTAGATAACAACCAAATTGCCTTCTATTTGACAGAGGCTTATTGATTAACGCTTAAATGATGATGACTATGAAAAAGTTTCTTATGACATTGTTATTGGTGGCCGCTGGCTTATGCGCATCGGCTCAACCAAATGGGCAGAAAGGACAACCGCTATTTGATCCTCAGAAATTCCAGCAAATGGTGGAGGAGTCGCTGACGAAGGCTGCATGCCTGACGGCAGACGAGGCGAAGGCTTTTTTCCCCCTCTACAACGACATGCGTGAGCGTCAGCGCAAGATGGGCGTACAGATTTACGAACTGAAAAAGAACGCTAAGGGCGACGCCAAGAGTTGCACAGAGGCCATTCAGAAGATCAACCAGTTGAAGGTCGAGATGGCTGAAGTGGAGCGTGATACATACAAGCGCATCCTCAAGGTCGTGCCTGCTGAGAAGGTCTTCAAGGTGATGAAGGCTGAGGACGATTTCCATCGTCGAATGGTGCAGGGCCCGCGCAATCGCCGTCCACAAGGACAGCAAGGGCAGCAAGGGCAGAGGCGCCACAACGGTGATCATCGCCAGCAACGCGAGCGTTGAGGACCGACTTTGAATGTCACAATAGAATTGCGACGGAATAGACGGTACGAACGTTAGGAAACGAATAAGAAAGAAACAATTACGCAATGACCTGAAGCTTTGGTCATTGCGTAATTGTTTAGTATAAGGAGGATGTTATTCTTCTTGTATAGTATTGGGGAGGGGGGATGTTATTCTTCTTGTTTAGTATTGGGGAGGGAGGATGGTATTCTTCTTGTATAGTATTGGGGAGGGATGGCGTTATTCTTCTTGTTAAGTAAAGGGGGAGGGAGAACGGCTATTCTTCTTTCATTAAGTCGGCGAGGAAGGCGTCGAGTTCTTCATCGAGACCCTTGAGGAGCTCGGTATCGAGGATGAGCGTGTCGTCGTCGACCACGTAAAGGTCGCTCATAGTCTCTCCGTCCTCGCCCATCATGACGAAGGAGAAAGGATGTAGGATGCTCATGTGCTCGACTTCGTTGCGAAGAGTGCCTATGCTCTGCTTGATGGCTACGGAAGCGGCTTCGTAGAGGTCATCCTCAGTGGGTTCCAACCATTGGTCGACGACGATGCGTGTGAGTTCTTCCATCTCATCGTTGAAGGCAAGCAGTTCGGCGCTTTCGGGCTTCACTTGCAGATGGATGTCTGTCAGCACGGGGTCTGCCGAGGCGGGGAATTTGTCGGCCACCTTGCGGATGGCACGTTGGATCTGTTGAATGGTTTGCTGAGTCGCTTTCATTGCCAATTTGTTTATGGGAGCTAGCCTCGCGGGGATGGAGTGGAGGCGGTGGTTTCGTCGGGGATGAAGGTTAGGTCATTCTTGCTTCTTTTGAAAAGGGTCGGAACTGAGGAGCCCGACCCTTTCTGATTCCTTCTGAATGCAAGATGTGAGGAATGGATTTAGTTATAGTTAATGAATAAGGTAGTTTCTTTATCGGATGGAGACTTTTCGCACCACTTTACCTGCTTTGAGGATGTAGCATCCTTTTCCGAGGTTCAGGTTGAGCGTCTTGTCGTCGTTGTCTATCTTAAAGGTTGCTACGCGCACACCAGCCACATTAAAGATCTCCAGTGTCTTGCCTGCAGCGCCAACGATATGAACCTGCGAGCCATTGACGTTGATGGTAATCGGCGTGAGTTCGGCTTCGACACCATCGTTGTCCCCGTCCTCGGTAGCCCATACGGGCATAGCAAAGAGGGTGGCCGCAAGGATGAAAAAGAGGTAGAATTTCTTCATGCGTTCGTTGTTTTCGCGTTTATTCGATGGCAAATGTAGCATTTTTTTGCTAACCCCACAAATTTTTTCGCAAAAAAACACAATAAAATCGCATTTCTTGTGTTATAGGGCGTCTTTTAAGGCGATAATCGGAGACCTTCGAGTGCTAAAAGGGTGTTCGGAAAGACCTCTTGTGCCTCTTGCAGCAGTACGCGTTCGTCTGCGTATCGCGAGGAGAAATGTCCGATGAGTAGGCGGTGTGCGTGAGCAGCCTTTGCGACAAGTGCCGCTTGGCGTGCTGTGCTATGTCCATAGCGCTCGGCAAGGGCTGCTTCGGTTTCAGCGTAGGTGGCTTCGTGGTAGAGCAGATCAACGCCCTCGATCCATTCTGCCATCTTCTCGACAGGCATTGTGTCGGAACAATAGGCATAGCTGCGGACGCGGTCGGGTGGGGTAGTGAGGCGGCTGTGAGGTATCACTTCTCCTTCGTCTGTGGTCCAGTCGTCGCCCGCCTTTATGCGGTTGATGGCCCATGTGGGGATGCCGTAATAGTCTATCATCTCGCGTCGGATGTGAGGCAGTCCCTGTTTCTCCTTGATGAGGTAGCCACAGCAAGGCACGCGGTGCTCTAGGGGCAGCGACCACACCTCCATCGAACGGTCCTCGAAGATCATCTCGTGCTGATGCGTGTCGACGGCTTGGTAGTGAATCTCGTAGTCGATGTCGGCAAAGAAATGCACGCGCATAAACTCGATGAACGTTTGCAGATTAGACGGCCCGTGGACAAACAAAGGAGATGTGCGACCGAGCAGGCCCATCGTGGAAATCAGTCCAGGGAGGCCAAAAACGTGGTCGCCATGAGCGTGGCTGAGGAAAATATGGTTGATGTGCTGCCAGTTCAGACCCGTTGACCGCCAAGCCAACTGCGTACCCTCACCGCAATCCAGCAAGAGCAGCTTATCGCGCAGATTGACAACTTGTGCCGAAGGCAGATGTTTGCGTGTCGGTAGAGCCGACCCGCAACCAAGTATGTGAATATCAAAGGTCTGCATGAGGGATAGGGGCGGTTATTTCTCGCCCACAATCATGAGCTCTTCCAACTTCGACGCCAGCGCGTCGCCACGAAGGTTGGTAGCCACGACTTTGCCCGTCGGGTCAAAGAGAATCGTGAACGGGATGGCATGCACGCCGTATCTCTGTGCGGCGAGGCTCTTCCACCCTTGAAGGTCGCTCAGTTGGGGCCAACTCATTCCGAGTTCGGCGATTGCCTTCAGCCAGGCATCACGATTGTTGTCGAATGAGAGGCCGAGGATGTCGAATCCTTTTTTGTGGAAACGCTCGTAGGCCTTCAGCACGTAGGGCATCTCAGCGCGGCAGGGACCGCACCAGCTTGCCCAAAAGTCCACGAGGACGAAGTGCCCCTGACCCACGTACTCGCTCAAGCGATGGTTGATGCCCGTCTCGTCAGGCAACTCGAAGTCAACGAGTTGTGCGCCTGGCTTCTTTGTGGCTTCGATGACCAATTCGTCGCGTAGGCCCGCCAACTCGTCGGAGGCCGCGAATTTGTATTTGTGCATGATGGCCTCGAGGTAGTCGTAACCCAATTGTCGCTTGAACGTGAGTAGCAGTTTGGAGGTGGCGGCATCGTCGAGGTGGCCTTCGATGGTGCTCTTGATGTCGTTCGTGATGGCCTCGAACATGCTCATGTAGACTTGGTAGATGCTGTCGCCTTTAGCGCGCAGTTCAGACGTCATCTCCTTGCCACGCACGAGGACCATCAGTTCGTTTTGCTTCTCCTTGCAGACTTCCATACGCTGGTTGACATCCTCGATGAGGGCGTCAACAAAATTGCTGGTCGTTTGGGCGTTGAGGTTCAACGAAAGGCTGAGCATCAACAGGATAGCTGATTTTTTCATACTGAAGTCAAACTTTCTTGTTTCTTGATGCAAAAGTAGTGCTTTCGTTGGATATCTCCAAATTTTTAGGGGATTAAAGCAGATTTTTTGCTTTCGTCTTCGTTTCCAAGTACTTTTCGAGACCCTCTCGCCTCAGGCGGCAGGCTGGACAATGGCCACAACCATCGCCCGTGATTCCATTGTAGCAAGTGAGCGTTCGCGTGCGGACGAGGTCGAAGACGCCCATTTTGTCGGCCTTTGCCCAGGTCTGTGCTTTGTCAATCCACATCAGTGGTGTATGGATTACGAACTGTTCGTCCATCCCCAGATTCAGGCTGACGTTCAAAGCCTTGATGAACGCATCGCGACAGTCGGGATAGCCGCTATAATCGGTCTCTGAAACGCCCGTCACGAGGTGATTAATGCCCCTTTCGCGTGCGAAAACAGCTGCAACAGACAGGAAAAACAGGTTTCTGCCCGGTACGAACGTGTTGGGCGGTCCATCGGCAGGTTTCTCTTGGTCCATCTGCATACTGCTGTCAGTCAGTGAGTTGTGCGAGAGTTGACTGATGAAACTCACGTCCATCTTATGCCATTCGACGTCTCCGCCTCCCTCGTTACGGCCGTTCTTGCGTGCGATTTCACCGGCTTCGGCCGCAATTTGTTCGGCTATTTCCACCTCCTGAACGTGTTTCTGGCCATAGATGAAGGTCAGTGCGACCACTTTCCGGAAGTGTTTTAATGCCCAAAACAGGCAGGTCGTTGAGTCCTGACCGCCGCTGAAAACGACCAAGGCGGTCTCTTTATTCATTGGGTTCATACGTTCTTTATTTTTCGTCCGTTCGTTAAGTCCTACGCGACCATTCGTTATGGCCGATGCGACCATTCGTTATGGCCGATGCGACCATTCGTTAAGGCCGATGCGACCGTTCGTTAAGGCCGATGCGACCATTCGTTAAGGCCTACGCGTCCGTTCGATAATGCCGTTGGATTTGTTCGGTAGGCGCAATAGTAGGGACTTTTTGAGCGGATTTGTTCGATGTTTTCTCGTGTATGTCATTGCTTTGCAACGACCTCTTTGTGCTCTCAGAGTACGCTGTAGTGCAGGCCGTCGTCATAAACGTCCATTCCTTCGGTCCGTTTCAGCCAAGCCACGACTCGGATGGTGGTGGGTAACATGATAACCTCGTACAACGTTTTGACAATCACTTGGCTGACCATCATCAGTGCGAGGTTTTTCTCGGGTACGATACCGCCCAGTGCGATTGGGAAGAAGATGAGCGAGTCGCTCAACTCACCAACCAGCGTGGAGGCTATGGCGCGCAATGAGAATCGGCGCCCTTTGTCGTGAATCTTCATTCGGCTCATTACGTAGGCATTCAGCAACGAACCTACGATGAAGGCGGCAAATGAAGCCAGTGCTACACGTGGTGCCAGCCCGAAAAGGGCATGGAATCCTTCCTGATTCGTCCAGTAAGGCGCACCGGGGATCAGGTCAGCCAGCCAAGCCAGCAGCACGAAAGCGAAGTTCATCACAAAGCCTGTCCAGATGATGAGTTTGGCGCGACGATAGCCCCACACTTCCGTGATGCAGTCGTTGACAACATACGAGATGGGGAACACGAGCACGCCCGCCGTAAGGTTCAGCGGTCCGAATTGGATTTGTTTGGTTGCCAGGAGGTTTGCCAGAATCAGACAAACGCAGAACGTGACGCCGAGCAACATGAAGGTCACGCTCACAGGTTCTTGTTTGTTATTCATTTTCCTTGTTTTGTTAAAGGGGGTGGTCTAGGGTACCCCTGTGTTTAGCGGCTGCAAAGTTAAGGCTTATTTTCGACATGGCCAACTTTTTTCGGACAAAATCGATAACGAACGTGGTCAAAGTGGTCATGGTCATTTGGTCAAAATCAATTTGGGAATGTTGTCATTTGTTCACTATATTTATATTATAGTGCTTGTTTGTCACACACTCTCTTTTCGATTTTGACCAAATGACCAAATGACCGCGTAGGGATGCCTGGCTTGACATTGAGAACGGAGATTCAGCCCTATCATGTAGAAAGTATGAGGGCTGAAAATCCAGCTTTTGATCAGAGTGCGCTGACAACTCACGCAGATTACGATGACATGTCTTTCAGGATATGCTCTATGGGCATTTGTTCAATCGTATCTGGCGTTTATGAGTCAACAGATATAGGATTACCAAATTTTTTGACTCAAGTTCCGCTTGTTTGGAAGTTCTTCGCAGAGCGAAGCGTCCCGTAGGGCCGAGCGAAGACGATACCATGATGACCATGTTTTTTTTATCAGATTTCTGTGAACAAAGCATTCGTCTTAACTTCTTAACTTCTTAACTCCTTCATAACAATCGAAACTTGAATTAAGGTACCTAATAGCCATTCAGCCTATGGCAGGGTTAGGGTAAAATCCATTCAACTCTTTCTTCTAGGGTAGCACATTCATCGCGCAGCCAGTTATCGTTATCGTTAACGTTATCGTTAATATTTTGCAACATTGTTACATTGCAACATTGTTACATTAAGCTTTTTCGTGTGCGCGTGAGAGCAGGAAAGGGGATATATAATATTATATATATTATTATTAATAATTACTTATTTAGTAGCACGCTCCCACTTTTGGGCTTATTTGGACATGGAAAATCCTTAATGTAACAATGTTGCAATGCTACAATGTTGCATTTCCCAGATTCGTGTCAGCGGTAATTGTCCGAGGATGAGGCAGATAGCAAATACATCGAATTTTCGGTTCACATTGCAGTCCCCGTGACATCTGCGCGAAGTACGTGATTCCATACTTGAATTCACATCAAGACGCCCCTTCAAATCCCCTACTATGTGCCTCCCAAACTGGACCTACATCGCAGAATCGGTCCATTTGCGTATGATTTGGCCACATTTTTTTGCCCTTTTTTTGAGGCCTTTTATTGCACGAATAATGTGTCCTGAATTTTCATCCGTCAGCGAGCCTTTACATTCTTGCCGCATCAGGTCGCTGCTTGATAAACGAACATTCCCGATGGAATCGGCTATATTTGCACATCCTGTTTTCCCTGCTTATGGAGCATTCCTCCACTCCCTGGTCATGAATAGGCAAAACGTGATAATTTGTAAGCGGTAAATGGTGAGTCGTAAGGTGCCCACCAACCATGCATTTTTGAGTCCCGAACCATGCTTTTTTGAGGCCAACCACGCATTTTTGACGTCAAAACCCCATTCTTGTGGCCGAAAGCCGTCGAAATGATGAAGGAATCGTGAAGTGATACCCTTTGCTTTATTTTCCCATTTAACTTTCGCAAGCTCCGCTTGCTTGGGAGTTCAAGAATTTCTTCGCTCGAACTTTGGTCGCTTGATACTTCAAGCGCTCGGCCCTACGGGACGCTTCGCTCTGCGAAGAACTCCTTCACTACAACCGAAACTTGAATTATTTGAGATATTGCTTTCTTTTTTACCATAATCAAGCCCTTGAAATTTGGCGCTTCCAAATAAATTATGTATCTTTGCACCGTCTTAAGGACAAACAAATCGTTTACACTTCAAAACTAACTCATAAACAATGGAAAAAATCAAAGGTCTCATCGACGCCCCCTTCACCCCGATGCACGCCGACGGTAGCATCAATCTCTCTGTTATTCCCGAGTACGCCAACTTGCTTTATCGCAATGGCCTTAAAGGTGTGTTTATCAATGGCTCCAGTGGTGAGGGCTACATGCTTACTGAGGATGAGCGCAAGCAGATCGCCGAAGCTTGGATGGCCGCAGTGAAAGGCTTTGAAGACTTTAAGGTTATCGTTCATGTGGGCAGCACATGCGTTCGTTCTTCAAAGAAGCTCGCCGAGCACGCTCAGGCCATCGGTGCCTTCGGTATTGGCGCGATGGCTCCTCCCTTCCCCAAGGTGGGTCGCATCGAGGAGTTGGTCAAGTACTGTGAGGAAATCGCTTGCGGAGCTCCCAGTCTCCCCTTCTATTTCTACCACATTCCCGCGTTCAATGGTGCTTTCCTCTCTATGTACGATTTCTTGCAGGCTGTGGATGGTCGTATCCCCAATTTTGCCGGCATCAAATACACCTTCGAGAGCCTCTACGAATACAATCGTTGTCGCCGCTACAAGGACGGCAAGTTCGACATGCTTCACGGTCAGGACGAGACCATCCTTCCCTGTCTGGCTATGGGCGGTGCGCAAGGCGGTATCGGCGGCACCACGAACTACAACGGCCGCTGTCTCGTAGGCATCATCAAGGCTTGGCAGGAGGGCGACCTCGAGAAGGCCCGCGCGCTGCAGAACTATGCGCAGGACGTCATCGATGTCATTTGCCACTTCCGCGGCAACATCGTCGGCGGCAAGCGCATCATGAAGCTCATCGGCCTCGACCTCGGTCCCAACCGCACTCCCTTCCAGAACGTAACCGACGAAGAGGAAGCCCGCTTGCGTGCCGAACTCGAAGCCATCGATTTCTTCAATCATTGCAATAAATAGGCTATTCTAAGCAGTAGGTTATCTCTAATTGAAAGATTGTGATCATTATGAAGAAAATCCTATTGGTAGTGATGGTTCTCGCCGCTTTCTGTGTAAAAGCGAATGCTCAGTTCTTCGTTTCAGGAACTGCAGGTTTCCAGTATCGCGACAAGACTTTTAGCATGCTTCTGTTGCCGGGCTTAGGCTATGAATTCAGCGATCGTTGGGCTGTAGGAACAGGCGTTGGCTTTGGCGTGTACGATGACAGGGGAAGAGGCGTCGTAGACCCTTATGTGCGTTTCAACTGTTGGAACAATGATAAGGTGTTTGTTGACTTAAAGGCAACGTCTCAAATCACTTTCGGCGATAATTACACCACTGCTTTCGTGGGCCTTGCACCTTCATTGCGTTATGCTGTAAACAATCATCTGCAGTTGTCGGCTGATTTTGGCGCTTTCGGCGTGGATATCAATGATGGCGAGGCCTCTCCTGCGATTGGTCTTACTCTCTCCGGCATTGACCTCACCGTCATTTACCGTTTCTGATTCATTTAATACATTTATAGCGTCGTATGCCACGGAGAACCAGTCGACGTTGTTCGTGTTTCTGATTCATTTAATACATTTATTGCTGTATGAAAAAGTTGCTCTCCCTGCTGGGCATTTTCGTCTGCCTGACTCACCTTTCATTTGCACAAAATCCCATTCCCCTCACTCCCGAGGGGGTGGAGGGCAAACCTGCGGGCGATTCTTCTTCCCATCGCTTTAATACGGCTTCTTTCTCGCCCGTCCCTGCTCTCTCTGCCTTTGGAGATCAGGGCGTGAGCGGCGCTTTTGCGGGTGTTGCCGATGGTCGCGTCATCATCGCTGGCGGCTGTAATTTCCCCGATACGCCCGCAGCCGAAGGTGGGCAGAAATCTTTCTACACAGATATCTACGCTATTTCGCTCTCATGCGTGGGGAGCACAGATTACCCCCGCTCAGAGGGCTGGCAACGTGTAGGGTCTCTGCCTTGCGGCTTGGCTTATGGGGCCAGCGTCACCACCCCAGAGGGCGTTGTTTGTCTTGGAGGCACTTCCGATGGACAAAAGAGTGAGGATTTCGCTGTTCTCCTTTCCTTTGATAAGAGCGACACGCTCCGTTCTATGGACATCCTCCTTCTTCCCATTGCCCTCGACAATTTCGCAGCCGCTTATGGTGATGGTTACATCTACGTGGCTGGAGGTCTGCATAATGGCATGCCCAATCGTAAGGCCTTCCGTTTGAAATGGCCGCTCGGCGCCGCATGGGAAGAACTGCCCGACATGCCCGGACCTGCCCGCGTGCAGCCTTGTGCCGCAGTGCAGAAAGGCGCTATAGGCTCCAATTTCTATCTCCTCGGCGGTTACGATCCCCACTACAAGAAAGCTGTTGCCAACGGTGTCTACTTCGACCCTCGCAAAGGTAATTGGTATGCTACGAGTTTGATGGATGGGGCTCTGGTCGGCTCCTCCGCTATCCCCTCTGGTGCAGCCCACATCCTTTGTTTCGGAGGTGTTGACAAAGACATCTTCGAGGCCGCTCTTGAGCGCAATGCCCTCATTGCAGATACGACCACCGCAGCAGAGCAACTCGCAGCCCTCCGTGACGAGGCCTATTCCTACATGACCCAAGATCCTGCGTGGTACAAGTTCCGCCGTTCCATTGCCGTCTATCATACCGTCACCGACTCTTGGGCCGAGGTCTTCGACAGTCCCCTTATAGCCCGCGCCGGAGCTGCCGTAATGCCCGTTCCGTCGGGCAAGGGTTCCGCCTCCCTCTCTGCCCTCGTCGTCGGTGGTGAGGAGAAACCCGGCGTCCGCTCCTCCGATGCTACCCGCGTGGATATCGGCTACACCGCCCATTTCGGTTGGCTCAACTGGACCGTCCTCATCCTCTACCTCTTGGGAATGGTCTATCTCGGCTATTACTTCATGAAGCGCGCCTCGAACTCCACCGACGACTTCTTCAAGGGTGGCGGCCGCATACCCTGGTGGGCGGCAGGCATCAGCATCTTCGCTACAATGCTCAGTGCCATCACCTACATGAGCATTCCCGCCAAGGCCTACGCTACCGACTGGACCTACTATCCCATGCAGATCTGCATCCTGTTGGTCTCATTTCCTGTCATCCGCTATTACCTACCGTTCTTCCGTCGTCTTAACGTCACCACGGCTTACGAATACCTTGAGCGCCGCTTCAACTCGGCCACACGTCTTATGGCCAGCATCCTGTTCATCGTCTTCATGGTGGCCAGAACTGCTCTTGTGCTGTTCCTGCCGTCGCTGGCGATGACTGCCGTTACAGGCATCAATATCTATATATGTATAGCTCTGATGGCGCTCATCACCATCCTCTATTGTACGATGGGCGGTGTCGAAGCCGTCGTTTGGGGCGACGTCATCCAGGGCATCATCCTCGTTGGCGGTGCCGTCCTTGCTGCCGTTTATCTTATCGTCAACACAGGCGATAATGGTGCTTCGGACTTCTTCCATATAGCCACTGACAACGACAAGTTCCGCCTCTTCCTCTTCGACCCCGAACATCCGTTCGACTTCGTGAATGCCACTTGGTGGGTGGTTATCCTCGGTGGCTTGGCCAACAACCTCATCTCCTACACCAGCGACCAGACCGTCATTCAGCGTTACCTGACTACCAGTGACGAGAAGAGCGCAGCACGCGGCATCCTCACCAACGGACTCATGTCCGTCGTCGTGACTATCGCCTTCTTCACCATAGGCACAGGCCTTTACACCTTCTTCAAGACGCATCCCGCCGAGCTGGATATCACGATGGCCAAGGGCGACGCCATCTTCCCCTTCTTCATGATGAGTCAGCTGCCGGCAGGCCTCGCCGGCCTTCTCATCGCTGCCGTCTTCGCTGCCACAATGTCTACCATCGCCTCCAATATCAATAGTATTTCTACGGCCTTCACGGTGGATTTGTGGTCGAAAGCTCATCGCCAGCAGGATCAATCCAAGGGAGGGGAGGTTAAGGTAGCCCGCATCGCAGGCATATGTGCTGGTTTCATCGGTATGGCCATTGCTTGGTTAATGGCCACAGTGGACATCCAGTCGTTGCTTGACTATTTCAACACCATCCTCGGCCTTTTGAGCGGCGCCATCGGCGGCCTGTTCCTCATGGGTATCTTCTTCCCGCGCATCGGTTCAAAGGCTGCCATCATCGGCTTCCTCTGCGGTACCGCCACCGTCCTGTACATGAACTTCTACACCAACGCCAACTTCCTCCTTTTCGGCTTCGTCTCCATGCTCGTCAGCGTCCTCGTTGCCCTCTTCCTCAGCATCTTTATGCCGCAGACTGAGGAGCAGAAGGGGTTGACGTGGAAGACATTAAATGGGAAATAGTCAAGAAGCGAATGGGTTTTAGCACGAATGTCCATGAATGAGTACATATAATTGTTCATGAATATTAATTTGAATAACTGAACTGTTAATTTGAATAACTGAACTGATGACAGATCCTAAGTTATACCAGAACATCGTTTATCGTATCATAGGAGCGGCAATGACCGTTCAAGATGAATTAAACTGGGGTTTAGCGGAGGCTTTCTACACAGAAGCTCTGCATATAGAGCTCCAAGAGTGTGGTATAGATAATAGGATGGAGGCTCAGGTGCCATGCTTTTACAAAGGGAGGCGCTTGGAGAAATATTATCAGCCTGATATTATGGCCACCGATGTCATGATTGAGCTCAAGTCTGTCTCTGAACTCATTCCTGCGCATCGGGCACAGCTCTTCAATTATATGCGTCTTACCCGTACTCCTATCGGCTTGCTCATCAATTTCGGACAACCTTTGTTACAAGGTGAACGTTACTGGTTGAATGAAAACACCAATGAATGTGTTCTGCTCGACCGCAACATGAATCCTGTCTATGATAATCCCAATAGTGACTACTATGGATTAAACGAAAGCTCATAAAATATTCATGACCATTATATGTCCCCATTCGTGGCCATTACATGTGAAAAAATAGAATAAATCTTAAACGTTATCATTATTCAATACATTTATGATAGACTTCAAAAAATTAGCGGAGCAGTATCGCTCTGAATTATTGGACCGCACCATTCCTTTTTGGCTCAACAAAAGCCAGGACACCGAGTTCGGTGGTTATTTCACTTGCCTCGACCGCGACGGTTCGGTCTATGACACCGACAAATTCATCTGGTTGCAAGGCCGTGAGGTTTGGATGTTCTCCAAACTCTACAACACCGTTGAGCCCCGTCAGGAGTGGCTCGATGCCGCTATCCAAGGTGCCGAGTTCCTGAAGAAGTATGGTCATGACGGCAACCTCAACTGGTACTTTGCCCTCGACCGCGAAGGACATCCCCTCGTAGAGCCCTACAACATCTTCTCCTACACCTTTTCCGTCATCGCTTTCGGTCAGCTCTCCATCGCCCTCGCCACTGCTGGACAGAAGGAAAGAAGTGAGGAGTATGCCTCTATTGCCAAGCGTACCTTCGACATCGTCCTCTCCAAGACTGACAACCCGAAGGGCCGCTGGTCTAAGGCCTCACCAGGTGCACGCGCCATGAAGACCTTCGACCTTCCCATGATTCTCTGTAATGTAGCACTCGAGATAGAATCACTCCTCGAGCCCGCCTTCCTCCAGAAAGCCATCGATGATTGCCTCCACGAAGTCATGGATGTCTTCTATCGCCCTGAGCTTGGCCTAATCGTCGAAGCCTTGGGCAAGGACGGCAATCTTGTTGATTGCTTCGACGGCCGCAAACTCAATCCCGGTCACGCCATCGAAGCTATGTGGTTCGTCATGGACCTCGGCAAGCGCCTCAACCGCCCCGAGCTTATCAAGCAAGCCGTTGACATCTGCCTTCAGGAAGTAGAATACGGTTGGGACAAAGAGTACGACGGCGTCTTCTACTTTATGGATCGCTTGGGCAAGCCCCGTCACGAACTCGAGTTCGACCAGAAACTCTGGTGGGTACACCTCGAAACGCTCATCTCTCTCATCAAGGGCTACCAACTCACGGGCGACGAGCGTTGTCTCCGTTGGTTTGAGCGCGTGCACGACTACACCTGGAGCCATTTCCGCGACCCCGACTATCCCGAGTGGTATGGCTACCTCAACCGCCAAGGCGAAGTCCTCCTGCCCCTCAAGGGCGGCAAGTGGAAAGGTTGCTTCCACGTCCCCCGCGGCCTCCTCAACGTATGGAAGATCCTCGAAGATCTCGCTTCAAAGAATTAATCCTTTTACATATGTGCCCGCTGGAATAACCAGCGGGCTCTCTTTCTATAATATGATTAGCAAGACTTATTATCGATATATTTGGCTGTTAAACTTGTTGCTTGATAGCGACCCTCTCACATTCGATGAGATCTGTATGATGTGGGAGATGAATCCGGCGTTCGATGGTCCGCTGCCCATCCGTACGTTCCACGAGCATCGTAAAGGCATCAAAGAGATGTTTGACGTGGACATCGAATGCGACCGTTCGAAAGGTAATGTCTATTACGTCAAGAATCCGGAGGTCTTGGAGAAGAAGAAACTGGAGAAGTGGTTGTTGCGTAATTATAGCATTCCGCAGGACTTTGTGACCTTCAACGCGATGAAGAACAGGATCCTGCTTGAAGAGATACCGATCGGCACCGCATACCTGGATTCTATCATTGACGCTATGAAATGTAATATGGAATTGCTGATAGAATACCAGCGATATGAATACGGGCAGGACACTCATCGACAAACGATTCACATGCAACCATACGCCCTGAAGGTCTATAACCGTCGTTGGTATCTGTTGGGCTATCTGAAGGAACAGGATGCTTTGCGTATCATCTCCTTAGACCGCATTCTTGACTTACAAGTGCTAAAGACCTTCTTTGAACTGCCTTCAAACTTCAATGCAAGGAAATACTTCGCTGATGTGGTAGGCATCTTCGTGAACGAAGATCTTCCTGTGACCAAAGTGAAGATTCGCGCCTATGGAGTGCAGGTAGAGTACCTTCGTTCAACCCCGTTGCACAGAACTCAATCCGAAGTTCGCTCCAAGCACGGCGAGTTTGCCGAATTTACCTATCGCCTCTGCGAGACGCCCGAACTCGTCAGTCAACTTCTGGCAATGGGGGATAGGGTAGAGGTGTTGGAGCCTGAGACGTTGAGGAAAGATATGAAAGAGGACGTGAGGAAGATGGCAGAAAGATACAATTAACCATATTTTTATAAACTCAAAAATGAATATAGTATGGATAATAAAAAACACATTGAGGCTGTAATTTCTAAGACATTCTCCGTCATTAAGAAAGTTTATGAATTGCAGAAAGAGAACCAAGGCAAACCAAAAGAGGCATCTGATAGTCGAATTATTTTCCCACAGAAAAGAAAAAATAAAGAAACAAGAGTTAGTGAGCAAGAACTCCGTTTCATTTTTGTAGAGCAATTAAACAAATACCTTCAAAGCGAAGGTAAAGAGTGGAATGTCTACTATTCTGTCGAAACTCCCACGGAGAAGGAATATGGCTTTAGCAATCCTGATAAAAAAGAATCAGGCAACATAGATTTGGTAATACATGATTCTGAATTAAAGAGAATAGCACTAATCGAGTTTAAGGCTAATAATCCCAGACAACAGAGCTATCAAAAGGATTACGAGAAATTAACTAACGAGCCGAACGGTCTTTTCCGATATTTCCTTCAAATAGTAGAAAACACGAAGAGTAATACGGCACCAAATATCGAGAGAAAGATAGTTGAAGTGAAAGATGCCATTGTTAACCGATGGGGCGATAAAGAAGTTCACTTTATTTGTCATTCACTAGCTTCTGAAAAGCCTATTATTGATAAAGAGATAGGAAAGTAATGAGATAGTCAGCTTAATAGAATTACACCTTATATGTCTCTTCTGCGGCGTTTTTGCATATCAAACAGCAAAAACGCCGTTTTCGTATCTTTCCATTCGTATATATAATAGAGGGTCTCTTTATCGAGTTCTCATTGAAATAAACATTTTACAGTTCGTCCGACACGTAGATAGGGCTATGTCACATGAGAATTACTGAGAAGCACGTAAACGATTCGCATCTTGAAGAGGTTTATCAACTCTTGCAGAGAGGTGAATCAGTTATTGGTATTGACATGGAAGACGTGAAGAATGTACTTGTTGGAAAAGAGTGCATTCTTTACGAGGCATATAAAGACGATGGTGTAGAGAATGGCGCCTTCCTGAAAGAGTTCTTTAACACTTTAAGGAAGATGGAATCGGTACAAAACTGCACAGGTTTACTATTCAACATAGTAATGCCGAAAGACGACCAATTAGTGATGGATGACATGGAATATGTCAGGTACTTCTTGTGGTTATTCGAAGATAAGGATTTGAAAATTCAGTGGGGCTTAAGAGCTAGTGAAGCTGAAACTCGGACGAGGGTTCAAACAATCTGCACTAAACAATAATAGAAATAGTTTTGGGACCTGTTTGTGTCTCCCGACACCCATTTTGCACAAAAATATCTTTCCTTCTGCGGTGTTTTTGCACGACAAATGGCAAAAACGTTGTTTTTTGTGCTTTCCACTCGTATTATATATAATGGAGGGCTATTCCTCTTAACGAATAATAGTTGTAATGATGAAAGAACAAAAGAAACTAACCGTGACTGACATCTTGGGCGACGCAGCCAACTCGCCGTTGCTCTGCAATGAAGAAGAAATCCGTATGGCGAAGAAAGTAAGAAAGGGTGATGAGGCGGCAATCGAGGAGTTCAAACGATGCAATGCGCGCTTCGTGGCGGCAGTCGCCAAGCGGTACACCGACCGAGGCATGACCATCGACGAGCTGATGGAGGCGGGCTACGGCGGACTCATAGAGGCTGCATGTAAGTACAACGTGAAAGAGGGATTCAAGTTTATCAGCTATGCCGTTTGGTGGATTCGACAAAACATTCTTCAAGCTCTATCTGCACCAGCTTCGAACTAAAAAGAATCAAATAGATAACCAATCTCAATAATTACATCTTATGATTACAACAAGACTTACAACCAAGAAATCCGAATTCCGTGAGATGCTCAGCAAGCTCAACGCCCAGCAAAAGCGTCTCTTCAGTCCCGATGAGGTGGATTACCTCTCGAACTGCAATAGCTTTGAGTA
>JAEEGL011201384.1_pt1 | contig 56059 bp, 52 predicted proteins | sample 9134231 | NCBI WGS metagenome assembly JAEEGL01 (sample SAMN16246548, study PRJNA631951) | gut metagenome | biome: gut microbiome; feature: rumen; material: fiber-attached | host: Bos | place: Iran: Karaj | collected 2018-10
AACCGCTGAAGCAGTCGAGACCATGGAAGCAACCGAGGCCGTGGAAGTAGCCGAGGCCGTGGAAGAAACTGAGACCGTGGAGGCAATCGAAACCGCTGAAGCAGTCGAGACCATGGAAGCAACCGAGGCCGTGGAGGCAGCCGAGACCGTTGAAGTAGCCGAGACCGTGGAGACAGCCGAGACCGTTGAAGTAACGGAGACCGTAGAAGCAACGGAAACCGTAGAAGCAACGGAAACCGTAGAAGCAACGGAAACCGTGGAAGCAGATGAAGACGCTGAAAAAACAGAAGTTGCGGAGAATGCCGGGACTGCGGAAGAAGCGGCAAACGAGTCTCAAAACCTGATGGAGTTTGAATCTGACTGGGACATGGAGGGAGTGATCCCTTCCGAGTCTTATGAGGAGGAACCCGTACGGGAAGAAAGTTTTGCGGAAAAATTCAGCGCGGAAGAAGCTACAGAGGAAGAAATTGCAGCGGCGCCCGTGAAATCTGCATTTGAAAGAATGCGGGAAGCTCTGCCGGATGAAGTGATGGAGGATGATTTCTCCTGGAGCGAGGACGGCATTGAGGATGCTGAGGCGACGAAAGATTCCGAGGAAGAAAAAGCACCTGAGGGCGCGATCAGCTTTGATAATCTTCCTGCGGAGGAAGAGAATCCGGAGGCTGCAGAGCAACAGCTTGAGGGAGAAAAAGCGCGTGCCTTGACCAAGGAGGAAGAGGAGCTGTACGAATCCTTGCTCAACGATGATTCTGATCGCGCACAGCTTGCAAGAGCCATTGATAACGTCAGCATGGCGGCATATACCGGCAACGTGATCATCACGGGTGATCCGGGCTCAAACGCCTTGGATCTTGCCAAGAAGATGATCTATGAGGTAAAGCTCAGTGACAGCAATTTCTCGGGAAAGGTGGCGAAGATTCCCGGTAAGGCGCTGAATAATAAAGACATTGCACAGCTTCTTGATGATCTGAAGAATGGCGCGCTGATCGTGGAAAAGGCATCCGACGTTTCGGATCAGACGGCGGCAGACCTTCACAGGAATTTGCAGCGTGAAAACTTTGGCATCATTGTTGTCCTTCTGGACACGAAAAAGAATATGAACAAGTTCCTCAAGGCACGTGAGGAGCTGAAGCCTTTGTTTAACGCGCGGATCGACATACAGCCCATGAGCAATGACGCGCTTGCGCTTTTTGCCCGTCAGTATGCTCTCGAGCAGGAATATTCCATTGATAATTTGGGAATGTTGGCGTTGCACACCAAGATTGACGAAATGCAGACGGCCAGTCATGCCGTAACCACGGCAGACGTAAAGGAAATCATGGATGACGCAATCCACAGCGCATCCAGAAAGACCTTTGGACATTTCTTTGACATTATTTTGGGCAGAAGATATGACGATGAAGACATGATCGTCATTACGGAGAAGGATTTCATTTAGTCTTTCGCCGCGAGGAAAGCATGGAAAAGCAGGAGGTTTTCACATGGCAGGTTCTAACGCGAAGGTGTTTATTTCGAAGACGGACCAATACCTGTTTGGCCAGGGAACGCATTATGAGATTTATACAAAATTAGGCGCACATCTTTCCGAGGAAAATGGCGTAAAGGGAACCTTCTTTGCAACGTGGGCACCCAATGCCGAAGCCGTTCACGTGATCGGTTCCTGGAGCGGATGGAACGAGACTGCCCATCCGATGACGAAGCTCGGAGAGGTTGGCATCTGGGGATTGTTTATTCCAGGCGTTGGAGAAGGCGGAATCTACAAATTCCTGATCACCGCGCAGGACGGAAGAAAGCTGTACAAGGCAGATCCCTATGCGAATTACGCGCAAAAACGCCCTGAGACGGCATCCATCGTCACGAACCTTGAGGGCTTTGCCTGGAAGGATCAGAAGTGGATGGAGAAGCGGGATGCGGAGGATTACAACAAGCGCCCCATCGCCATCTATGAGTGTCACGTAGGTTCGTTTATGAAGCACCCTGACGGCACGGAGGATGGATTTTACAACTACAGGCAATTTGCGGATCGCCTGGTGGAATATTTGAAAGAAATGAAATATACCCACGTGGAGCTGATGGGGATCGCGGAGCATCCCTTTGACGGTTCCTGGGGATATCAGGTGACGGGTTATTATGCGCCCACGTCGCGCTATGGCACGCCCAAGGACTTTATGTATCTGGTGAATGAGCTTCACAAGATCGGCGTTGGCGTGATTCTTGACTGGGTACCCGCACATTTTGCGACGGATGCCCATGGCCTTGGCCAGTTTGACGGAACCTGCATTTACGAGCATCCGGATCCCAGAAGGGGTGAGCATCCCGATTGGGGCACGAAGATTTTTAACTATGCAAAATCGGAAGTCAAGAATTTCCTGATCGCCAACGTCCTGTTTTGGCTTCGGGAATTCCACGTGGACGGCATTCGCGTGGATGCCGTGGCTTCCATGCTTTATTTGGATTACGGCAAGAAGGAAGGACAATGGTTGCCGAATGAATTTGGCGGCAATGAGAATCTGGATGCCATTGAATTCTTCCGCCACATGAATTCCGTTGTGCGCGGAACGTATCCCGGGTTCCTTACCATCGCCGAGGAATCCACGGCGTGGCCGAAGGTGACGGGACCCATCGGTACGGACAGCTTAGGCTTCTCCCTGAAGTGGAACATGGGATGGATGCACGACTTCTGTGAATACATGAAGCTGGATCCCTTATACCGCAAGGGAAATCATTACGCACTGACCTTTGCAATGACTTACAACAGCAGCGAGAAATACATCCTGCCCCTGTCGCACGACGAAGTGGTGCACCTAAAGTGTTCCATGGTGAACAAGATGCCGGGGTATGCCATCGATAAGTACGCGAACCTGCGCACGGGCTATACCTACATGTTCGGACATTGCGGCAAGAAGCTCTTGTTTATGGGCCAGGATTTTGGTCAGGAGCGGGAGTGGAGCGAGGCGAGGGAACTGGACTGGTTCCTTTTGCAGGAAAAGAATAATCGGGGCCTCAAGGATTACGTGAAGGAACTCCTTAAGGCATACCGCAAATATCCTGCGCTGTATGAGTTTGACAGCAGCTGGGACGGATTCGAATGGATGAACGCCGACGACAAGGATAACAGCGTGTATTCCTTTGTCAGAAAGTCATCTACCGGAAAGAACAGTCTCCTGTTCGTGCTGAACATGACGCCCATGAAGCGCGAGAAATATCGCGTTCCGGTACCTGCGGTCAAGAAGTACAAGCTTTTGCTCAACAGCGATGAGGAGCGGTTTGGCGGCTTTGGCAACGAGGTGCCTGCGGAGATCATGGCGGAGAGCGTTCCCTGGCATTATCAGGAGCAGTCCATCGAGGTTGATCTGCCTCCTTACGCGGCGCTTGTATTTATCTTCTGATCCGTGATCGCCTTAGCGTGAATGGATTTGGAAAAAACGGAAACGTGGATCGGCAGGGGAAGAAATTCTTCTGCCGGTTTTATTTGTATTTTTTCTGTTCTGAAGAACTTTTTTGAAAATATGTCGTCTTATTGCTTGAAAAGTCATTTTTGCTAATTCGGAGGTAAAAACATGAAGAAGAAAATGATCTGGAAGATATTAGCACTGGCATGCGCAGGGGCCATGCTGGCAGGCTGCGGAAGCGCAGGCGCTCCGACGGAGGAAAGCGTACTGGAAAGTACTGTGGACGGCAAGGAAAGCGCAGAGGAAGTTGGGAAGGAAGAGGCATCTAAGGAAGAGGTTGCTGAAGATGCATCGGAAAAAGACGTGGAATCCGCCTCAGAGGGAACGGTGGAACACGTGGCACGGAAAACGGAAAACATGGATCCCATGCAGTTAAAGACCGCGTATGAGAGAGCAGCGTATTTTGCAGATTGGGCTTATCTAAAAACACAGGGAAACACGCTTGTCAGTCCCATGTCCCTGAATCTGGCACTGGGTCTTGCGGCAGAAGGTGCGAGCGGTGAGACGGCAAGGGAATTGGCGCAGTATTTTGGAAGAGAAGATTATTCAAGCTACGTGGACGAGTACATGAAGTTTGCGGAAAGTCTGACGGTGGAGGATGAACCCGAAGAGATAATAGCGGATGAAGAGACGGGGATGATAACGAAAGTAACCAGGATCGGCGGCACTAAATACACGTTCCGCTATGAGATCGCGAACTCTTTATGGGTCAACGACAAGAAACGGCTTCAGGAGAATTACCGCAACAACGTTGAGAAGCTTTTCCGTGCAAAGGCTGCGCCGGCGGACTTTACGAATAATCCTGCCCAAACCGTAGACGCCATCAATGATTGGTGTAACGAAAAAACGCATGGTCTGATCCCGAGCATCATTACGGAGAGAGACGTTGATCCCGAACTTATGGCGATTTTGATCAATTCCCTTTATTTTGAATCTCCCTGGGCGGAAAAGTGGTCTCTGAGGGAGCATTCGTTTAAGGACTTTTCCGGCAAGGAAACTACGCAGGAGATGCTGATTGGAAAGGGCAACGCTTATTATGAGAACGATCAGGCGATTGCTTTTAGCAAGGCCTACTACAATGGATTCCAGTTCATTGGGATCCTCCCCAAGGAAGAAGGCGAGTTTAGCATCTTGAATCTGGATTTGGAGAGTCTTCTGAATTCCAGAACGACGGATTACTTAGTGACTGCCCTGATGCCAAAGCTGAATTTTTCCACAACTGCCGATAATCTGCAAAACCTGTTGATATCCGAGGGAATTACGGTACCGTTTGACTCTGATCAAGCAGAGTTTGATAAGATCATTGAAGGTGAAGAGTTGCATATTTCAAGAATTATCCAGAAATGTAAGATTGAACTGGATGAGAACGGCACGAAGGCTGCAGCGGTGACGGCGGTCATGATGAGAGCAAACGGCATAGCCATGGAAGAGCCAGAAAGGAAAGAAGTTTATTTGGACAGACCCTTCGCATTTATGATCTATGACAGCGTTAATGATGAGATCGTTTTCGTTGGAAAAGTGACGGAGGCAGAATAAATCGCCGCTTTTTTGGTGAAGCGACGGGACGCGCTTCCTCCAACAGGGAAGTTAAGTAATGATAGCGTCGTTGCAGGGCGCTGATCTCGTAGACGTAACTGTCGATCAAATCAAAATCCGTACAATTGTTAAAACCCGAGTATGCCACGTCCAAGGCGATTCGGGTTTTTTCAAGGTCTTTTTTTAGACTGGCCCCCTCAAGATCCAGCGATAACGTCACGGGGTCATAGTTTTGCTTATACAGGATCACGGCTGCGTCCTCTCAGAATGGAATGGGTTGCATAATCAGTATATACGTTAGGTTAAAAAAGTATTCCCGTTCTTTTTCCCAAAGCACAGGCATAATCATGTTTTAGAAAATGATCTTGGTCAGGCAGGTGGAAAAATGGAACGGATTTGCATCATGATCCTGATCGCCCTTGGCGGATTGATCCTGTTGATCGCCATCGCGGTGAGGGGAGAAATGGAAAATCTTCTTTGTTTCTTGATGAGGGGATTGCTGGGCAGCGTTGGGATCTGCGTGATGAATCTGTGCCTGGCAAGATGGGGGCAAAGCGTGGACGTCGGCATCAATGCCGTGACCTTTTTGACAACCGCAACGCTAGGAATTCCAGGCTTTCTAGGACTTTATGCCCTTGGATTTTATCAGCTTCTGTAAAAAAGTAACAAAATCAAAAAACTTTCCCAAACCCTCTTGAAATTTTGTTTTTGTGCATTTATAATCCGACTTACAAACATTCTTGATCCTTTCAAATGGAACGGTTCGTTCCGGTTTTCAAACGAGTAAATGAAATGAAATACGTGAATGGGAGTGACGTTATTGACGGGTGACTTTCTTTTTGATCTGATGCTTTGCATTTTTCTTTGCATCGCCTGTTATTACGATTACCGCTTTTGCAGGATCCCCAACTGGCTGATCTTGCTGACGCTGGGACTTGGCCTGACGAAGGCTTGCCTTGCGGGAGGCGGAACCGGCGTGACGGAGTATCTTTTTTGGGGCGGCATTGTGATGCTGGCGTTGTATCCCTTCTTCCGGATCGGCACGATCGGGGGAGGGGACGTGAAGCTATACGGCGTCTGCTGCGGATTCTTTCCGGCAGACAAAATTCTTTTCTTTCTTTTTTTCTCGCTGCTTTTCGCGGCATTGTTTTCCGTGATCCGGTTTATAAAAAGGGCTGACCTGAGGGAGCGGTTTGCCTATCTGCTTGCCTACGTGAAGGACGTGGCGGACAGTGGCGCGTACCATCTGTATTTCAGCGACCTTCAGGAAAAACGAAGGGCAGGCATTTGCCTCGCGGGGCCCATATTCTTAAGCGTATTAATGTTCTGGGGAGGTTTATATTGAAACAATTAGATGAAGTTGTCCTGGCGCTTTGCGACGGGGAAGAAGAATATGTGCAATTGATGGCGGAGTACATGCAAAAACAGCAGAATCTCCCGTGGAGCGTCCACGTATATACGGATGCGGAAAAGCTTCTTGCACGGGAAAAAGGAATGGATCTTCTTGTGGTGGCGGAATCCGCATGGCAGGAGAAATTAAAGGCGGCCGTGCCAAAGAGAATGGTGGTGCTGAATGAAAGCGGGATCGTGCGGGATAAGAGTCTGCGCTACGTCAACAAGTATCAACAGGCAGATCAAGTGATACGGGAGCTTTTGGCGGTTTATCTGGAAATCTGCGAGCAAGCCCTTCCGAAGCTGGAGACAAAGGGAAATACCCGGTTTGTCGGCTTTTTCTCTCCAGTTAGGAGATGCATGCAGACCCCTTTTGCCATCACCATGTCGCAGCTTCTTTCGCAAAAGTACCGCACGCTGTATCTCAATTTTGAATACTTTGCCGGCAATCAGGAACTATTGCCTGGCGAGCAAACCAGAGACCTGGCGGACCTATTGTATTTTCTGAACGCAGAGCAGGACAAGTTCGCCCTGCGGCTTCAAAGCATGACGGGGAAGATTGGTACGTTGGACTACGTGCCGCCCATGAAATCAGGGCAAAATCTCCTTAGCATTACGGTGAAGGAATGGCTTACGTTCCTAAAAAGGCTTCAGGAGCTAGGGGAATATGAATTCGTGGTCATGGATCTGAGTGAATGCATGCAGGGCTTGTTTGAGATCCTGAGGATCTGCAGCACGGTTTACACCATCATTGTGGAGGATCATGCTGCAAGCGGGAAGATGACGCAGTATGAGAACATGCTGGAGCAGTATTCCTACGAAGACGTGCTCCAAAAGACGCGAAGGCGCAAGATTCCGAAGATCCGGCACTTGCCGGCAAACTTGGATTGCTATGACCGGGGAGAACTGGCGGAATACGTTGCGGGACAGCTTGAGGAATTATTGAATGATGAACCAAAAACACAGGGGGAGGGAACTGACGCAAATGGTTGACTTACAAAAGATCAAGCAGGAAATGCGTGATCACGTAAGAGAAAAAATGGATTACGGGAGGGACTATGGTGATGAGGAGGTGGGAGAACTCATCGATGAGGAATTATTAGAAAATCCGGAGACATGTCGCTTGACGGTGGAGCAAAGGCTACGACTCAAAAAGGAATTGTTTGATTCCATGAGAAGGCTCGACGTGTTGCAGTTTTTTGTGGATGATCCCGGCATCACGGAGATCATGATCAATGGCATGGAGCATATTTTTGTGGAGCGGGGCGGGAAGCTTACGGAGCTTGAGCTGGCCTTTGATTCCAAGGAACGGCTGACGGACGTTATCCAAAAAATAGTTGCCGGGTGTAACCGCGTCGTGAACGATGCATCGCCCATCGTGGACGCACGTTTGCCGGATGGAGCCAGGGTCAATGTCGTGATGGATCCGGTGGCGATCAACGGGCCGATCGTGACTATCCGGAGATTTCCCAAGAAACCCATCACCATGGAGCAGCTTCTTGCCTTTGGCTCCATCTCAAATGAAGCGGCGGAGTTTCTGGAGAAGCTGGTCAGGGCGCACTACAACATATTCGTCAGCGGGGGAACGGGAAGCGGCAAGACGACCTTTCTCAACGCACTGTCGGCTTACGTTCAAAGGGATGAGAGGATCGTGACGATCGAGGACAGTGCGGAGCTGCAGCTATTGGGCGTTACCAATCTGGTAAGGCTAGAGACCAGAAATGCCAACGTTTCCGGCTGCCGGGAGATTGGGATCAGGGATCTGATCCGTGCATCCCTGAGAATGCGTCCGGACCGGATCATTGTCGGCGAGGTCCGCGGCGCAGAGGCGCTTGACATGTTGCAATGTCTGAATACTGGGCATGACGGCAGCATGTCCACGGGACACGCCAACAGTGCAAAGGACATGCTGTCGAGGCTGGAAAACATGGTTTTGATGGGAATGGAGCTGCCTCTCACCGCCATCAGGCAGCAGATCGCGTCAGGGATCGACCTGATCGTGCACTTGGGAAGGCTCCGGGACAAGACCAGAAAGGTTTTGGAGATTTCAGAAGTGCTGGGATATCAGGACGGGGAAGTAAAACTGGCAACGCTGTTTTCCTTTGAAGAAAGTGGGCAGGAAGAAAATGGAAAGGTTCTTGGGAAATTGGTGCGAAAAGAAGCACTCACGCATGAAGACAAGCTTAAAACGGCTGGATTATCACCAATATGATTTCAGCAGGAAGGAATGGATCGTGACTATCGCGGAGGCTATGGCGATCACGCTGTTTTTCGCATGGTTTTTCTACCGGAACCTCTTGTTTGCCGTTTTGCTGTCTCCCCTGGGATACGTATGGGTACGGTACGTAAAAAGGACCAAAGGGGAAAGGCGGCGGGAAGAACTCACTGAGCAGTTTAAGGAATGCATTTTATCCACGTCCGCCTCCTTGCAGGCGGGATATGCCGTGGAAAATGCCTTCATGGAGAGCAGGGAAGACATGAGAAATCTTTACGGGGAAGGTTCCATGATCCATGAAGAATTGGAAGGAATGCGCAGGGGTCTGGTGATCAACGTGTCGCTTGAGGAGCTTCTCCTGGATCTGGGTGAGCGCAGCGGATGCGAGGAAATCTGGCAGTTTGGGCAAATGTTTTCCATCGCAAAACGGGGAGGCGGGAGCCTCACGGAGATGATCCAGACCAGCGCAAACTTAATCAGCCAAAGATTTGAGGCACGGCGCGAGGTCCAGACCATGCTGGCAGGAAGGAAGATGGAACAGAACGTGATGCGGCTCATGCCCTTTGGGATCGCGTTCTATGTGGGAAGTACTTATCCGGGATATTTTGATCCGCTCTATGAGGACGTGGAGGGAATTGCCATTATGACAATTTGTCTTGCACTCTATCTCGCTGCGGTTTTTTGCGGCGAGAAGATCTTTCAGGGAATCTGGAATCAGATGAGCGGATTGGGTAAGCAGTCGAAGCCCATAGCCTTATCGAGAGAAGGACTTTTGGGAAAGATCGCACCCGTTGGTGAAAAAGTATTTTCGCGTTTTGGGGGAGGAAGGAGATTGCGAGGCGGCGAAAGGCTTCGGCAGAATCTCGAAATTCTGTGCCCGGAGGAAAATAGGGAGGAACTGTTGCGAAAATATTATGGCGGGAAGATTGGATTGTCACTGCTAATCTTTCTGGCAGGCAGTTGCCTTTCCCTGATCATGGCGTTGAAGGGGGGCTCGCAGGGAGAAGAAAACCTGCCTCTTACGCTTTGGGCTTTGAGTTCGGCAGCCGCCGCAGGCATCTTTTTTCTGATGGATAAGGATCTGGGGGATCAGGTCAAAAAGAGGCGGGAACTGCTTACGCTGGGATATCCTGACTTTGTGCACGGGCTGGCACTCTACCTTGTGGCGGGAATGACGATACGCGCGGCCTTTGGAAAGCTGGCAGCGACGAATGAGCTTGCGGCATATGCCTGCCGTGAGATGCAGGCGGGACAGTCTGAGCGGGTAGCATACGAGCACTTTGGGAAAAGGGCTGGCCCGCGGGAATACGTAAGATTAAGCACGCTTCTTTGCCAGAACCTGAAAAAAGGTTCAAATGCACTGCTTTCCCGGTTGGAGGAGGAAGCATTATTGTCGGCGGAGGGCCGGATCCAGAGTGGAAAGCGCCTTGGGGAAGAGGCGGAAACCATGCTTTTGATCCCAATGGTCATGCTGCTTGCCACGGTGATGCTTATGATCATGATACCGGCCTTTTCCATGATGGGCACGTAAACAATCGATGAATCTGTAAAGGGAGGAAACATATGTTAAAGAATTGGAAGGACCTAATCAAAGACGAAGAAGGAATGGGGACGGTGGAAGTGATCCTCATAATCGTGGTGCTGGTGGGATTGGTTTTGATCTTTAAGGAACAGATCACGAAAATCGTCAATTCGATCTTTAACAAGATCACAAAACAAACGGAAAAGATATGATGAAAACTCGGAGAATGCCGGCATATCTCACGGTTTACCTCGCGCTGACGCTGGGGGTCATGATGACGCTGTGTCTTGCTTTGATCGAAGGAAGCAGATATGGTACCTTCCAGTTGGAGTCCGTTTGCATTGCGGATACCTGCATGGACAGCGTGATGGCGGAATATCACAGGGAACTGTTCCGGCGCTATAACATGCTTGCCATAGATATGTCTTATGGGACGGAGTATGCGAGCAGGACAAATCTGGAGGGCAGACTTGCGTGGTATCTGGATCTGAATCTGCAAAAACCTGCGAATAATAAGTTGGAACTGTTTGCAAATGCAAGGTACAAGGATTTTCTGAGAATGCGTCTGGAAAATGCCAACGTCACGGAGTATTCCCTGATGACGGATTTTGACGGAGCGGTGTTCCGGAGAAAGGCGGCAGAGGCCATCCGGGATGATCTGGGATTGGAGGCGATGCGGGAAGCAATCGAATGGATGAAACTGGTTAGGAATTATCACATGGATTCCTGGGACGTCGAAGCCCAAAAGCGTGCGGTGGACGAGCAGATTGCCGCCTATCAGGGGAAGGAAGTAACGGGAAAGGACGGTGAAAGCGTCACGCTGGATTTTGAGAATCCCACTGCGAGCGTGGAGAATCAAAAGAGGATAGGAATCCTTTGGCAAGTCATGGGGGAAGCGCCTGTCTCGGCGAAAGCGATGATCAACTCAAGTCTAGTGCGCCAAAGGCGAAAGAATGGCAACGTAAGCCTTGGGAACCTTTCCTTGGAGACGGAGGACGCGCTGCAGGAATTTGCGGAAGACATTCTTTTTGTGGAATACCTGCGAGCCTACTTCGGCTGTTATGATCATCCCAAGGAAGATTGCGTGCTGGATTATGAATTAGAGTATGTCATTGCCGGAAAAACCAGTGACGCAAGCAATCTAAATGACACGCTGCTCCGTTTGCTTGCCCTGCGCGAAGCGGCCAATGCAACGTATCTGTATTCAGATGGGACAAAGCGGGAAGAAGCTGATCTGGTGGCCCTGGCATTGAGCACGCTTCTTGGGGTTCCGGAATTGCAAGGACTGTTCCAGACGTCGATCCTCTTGGGATGGGCATACGTGGAGAGCGTGTATGACCTTCGCGTATTAATCCATGGCGGAAAGGTGCCGCTGATGAAGAGTCCGGGCACTTGGCATTACGGTCTGGATTCCGCCTTGCAGGGTATTTGGGATTTGCAGGGAACGGCAGAAGAAAGGCCTGGCTTGTCCTATCAGGATTACTTAAGGATCCTGCTTCTCATGGAGGATAAGCATGAGATGAGTTATCGCGCGATGGACGTGATGGAAGCGAACTTGAGGCTAACGGCTGGAAATAAGGCTTTTCGCATGGATGCCTGTTGCGTAGGGATCAAGACCAGGATTGCCTTGGAAAGCGCGTACGGATACAGGCAGGAACTTTGGGAAGAGAAAAAATATTAGAGGAAAGGAGGAGCGCGGCGATGTCCTCTCCGTGGAAAAAACATCCCATACAAAATAATAGAAAAGGAAAAAATAAACAAGCACCTTCTTTGAATCTTACAAACAACCCTGTCAGACTCATTCTGAGTCTGTTTACCCATCAAGATCTAGTTTGCCATAAAGTATCTCCTTCCGCGGAGGGGATGTCACCGCGCTCTTTCTTTTCAAAGTTTTGGAAGGCATCCATGACGGTGGAAGCCTCGTTGGTACTGCCTATGTTTCTCCTTTTTTTCCTGACGCTGGGAAGCAGCATGGAAATCCTGAGGTTCCACGGCAAGATGGCCATGGCGCTCTGGAACGCCGGCAGGGAAACCTGTCTCTACGGGACGGCATTGGAGGAGTTTCGGGGAATTGGCGGAGCAAAAGAAAAACAAGAGGCGTCAGGACTTTGGGAGACCGTGGGTAATCTGGCGTTTTCGCAGGCATACGTGAGGGGAAAGGTAGAGGAAGCCCTGGGAAATGAGTATTTGGGGGAAGCGCCGGTTGCAAACGGAGCGGCTGGTTTGCATTATTGGGGGGGCTCCATACTAAATCAAGATGATCTTGTGGAGATTGTCGTAAGCTATCAGGCAGAGCCCAAGTGGACCGTTCAGGGATTTCAAAGCTTTTGGATGGAGAATCATTTTTACGGACGCCTGTGGACGGGTTTTGAAATCAAGGAGACGGACAATGCCTTATTCTATCTTGCGGAAAATGCAGAGGTATACCACCGGAGTGCGGAGTGCAGTCATATTAAGCTGAATCCGGAAGAGATTTGGACGGTTGCTTTGGCGAATGCGAGAAATGCAGACGGCAGTCGCTACCGGGCCTGCACCATATGCGCAAAGGGAACCATGCCGGAGAGGATATGGGTATCTCCGGAGGGAGACTGTTATCATTACGTAAGGGATTGTCCCGGATTGAAACGAACGGTCCGTGCGGTTACCTGGGAGGTCGCAAGGAAGTACAGACCTTGTTCAAGATGTGGGGAGAAAAAGGGAAAATGATCATTGCGTTGGGAACCATGATCTATCTCGGCATACTGGCCGTGATGGATGCAAGGAAAAGAGAGTTGCCCACGTGGTTGCTCCTTGCGGGAAGCGTAGCGGCAATTTTGGCAGCCGTTTGGTTTTTGGCAAATGAAGGCGTAACGTGGGAAGGATTGATGCTAGGCGCAGTCCCGGGCGGAATCATTCTTGCACTGGCAGGCATAGGGGGCGGGGCGGGAGCCGGCGACGGGATCGTGTTACTGCAGGTGAATCTGCTGTTATTACTGGACAAGGTTGTGATCGCGTTTGCGCTTAGTTTGATGCTGATGGGAATCTTTGCAGCGGCGCTGCTGATGCTGAAAAAGGGAGCTAAGGATACAAGACTTCCGTATGTGCCGTTTCTCTGGCTGGGATGCCTGGGAGCTTTTTGTATCTGTGGAATAACGTAGCGAGGTGAAACAAATGAAGGGAAACGTCAAAGAAAACACGCTTGCGGGCCTGCGGCAAGGAGATTTACGCAGGAGCGGCGTAAAAGCATATTTCACCGTGGAGGCGTCACTGGTAATGCCCATAGTGATCGGAAGCATCGTTTTCATCATGGGGTTTTTGTTGTTCTGGTATAACCGGTGCTTGATGGAACAGGATCTAAGCATGCTTACGGTAAAAGGTTCCCAGGTAAACATTGATGATCCGGAGAGGTTTTTAGGTGAACTGAGGGACTGGCAGCGTGATAACTTTTCCGAGAAATACTATGGCTGGGCGAGGGAAGGAATCACGTATTCCCGGGAACGAAACGTGATCAGATTGAACGAAAAAGGAAAAATGATCCTGGGAGACCGGATCTGGAAGGCCGAAGTCACAGGCTCGGCCCTGCGAATGAATGCCGCCTCTTTTTTGAGAACGTGCAGAAGAACAAGCATAGCGTTGGAGGATAAGAAATGAATGCAGAGTACGTCAGAAATTTGCACAGTAATTACGTAAGGTTGTTGTTGGACGGAAAACCAGAGGAAAAGAAGTATCAGTATTGCATCTTGAGCAGGGGCGGGATCAAGGGACTGCTTCCCTGCAGTCTGCGTTATTTGGATGGAGGGGCCTATCTTTACTATGACATTACGTCGAAACAAAACCTCGTGCAGTTCTATCAAAAGGGAAACATTTCAAGGGAGTGGCTTATGGATTTTATGGGCAGCTTTAGGCGGCTGCAAAGGGAATTGGAACGCTTTCTGCTGAGGGAAGAGAATGTCATTTGGGATCCAAGGCACGTGTTTCAGGATTTGGAACGTCCGGAATTTTCTTTTATGTACGTGCCCTATTGTGAGGAAGAGAGTTCGTTTTTAAGATTCCTTTCCTTCCTGGTGGAAAAGGTTGATTATGATGACCAGGAATTGGTGGAGTGCGTTTATAAGATGTATGAGCAGTATGAGAAAAATGGGGAAACTTATCTTCAGGAACAGATTTTTAGAGATGCGAAAGTTTTGGAGAAAAAGAGGGAAGAGAAAAAGAGGGAAGAGATAAAATCTGAAGAGATTAGGGCGGAGGAACCCATACAGGTTCGTAAGACGGAACAGGCTGATGCATGGAAAGCAATGGAGTTAAGCGATGCGCCGGATGCCGGAACTCCCAGAAAACTATTTGGATTATTTGAAAATAAGAAAGGGAAAAAGACGAAGGAGAAGGAACGGCGCGAGGAATACCAAGAGAGCATGCAACAACTGATCAGCGGATATGCCGTTGCAGAAGAAACGGAGTACGAGGAGGGATACGGCAGAACGACGTTTTTGATGCAAAAGCCGGAGAAAAAGGAACAGACGCACCGGCTGTATTTTGCAGACGGAAGAAAGGCGTCGGAGCTATCAACGACAAACCTCCTGATCGGCAAGTATAAAGAAAAGGTTGACCTTTATCTGGCAGATGATTCCGTATCACGCATGCATGCCCGGATCCTGCGCGATCAGGAGGATTATTATTTGGAGGACGAGAATTCCACTAACGGAACGTTTTGCAACAAAACCCGTCTTCAGCCATATGAGAGAAAAAAGCTTGAACCTGGTGACGAACTTTGCATTGGAAACGTAGTTTTATTATTCCGTTAAACGGTTTTTAGTGAAAAACTTTTTCAATAAAAAAACGGGTTTTCCTTTACGTTAAGAAAGCAATCATATATAATCTGAGTTGCGGGAATCATCGAGTAAGGAAGGATTGCAAAAGGAGGAAAAGAAATGCTGGAATTTCGTTATGATACGCAGCTTTTGATCGAGGGAACCGGATTGGACGAGGATGAGATCACGGATTATATCACGGAGCATTTACAGGGAGATTGCCTCTTGGCGGTTGGCGACGACGAACTGATCAAGGTACACTTCCACACCAACGAGCCCTGGAAGCTTTTGGAATATGCCAGAAGTCTTGGCGAGATCTATGACATTGTCGTGGAAGACATGGATCGTCAGGCGAGAGGACTTCACGGTTAAGAAAAAAGATGGACTGGCAGATTTGCCAGTCCTATTTTATTACCAATTCATGATTTCGCGCATCCCGGAGATCAATACGTTTGCCGCCTTTTCGTGGGCGGACTCCAGGGGATGATAGTCGGAAACGTAACCAACGGAGGCATCCTGCTCGGGAAGACGGAGCGTAGTGATCCGCTGATCGCCAGTCTCCTCGGAATATGCTTTCACGGCCTTGCAGATCCAAGGGTAGAGCCGGTCACCCATGAGCCCAAGAACACAGATGAGCATGGCTTCCGGATTGTGCTTGCGGACTACCTTTAAGAATGCGGCGTAGCAGTCAGCGTACTCTTGCTGCCGGTCCGTAAATTCCTGACAGTAACTGTCGTCATTCGTGCCAAGATTGATCACGACGGCGTCCGGACGATATTGCGAAAAGTCCCAGGGTACGTCCGAAGGGGCAGGCTGACCTGCCATGGCGTCATAGGTAAAGCCCATGGATTCATAGTAATCAGGGATTCTCTGATTTGTCATCTTTACGGTTGGATCGCCAGTGTAACCGGAAATGATCCCATAGCCGCTGATGGAGAACATGGAATAATCAGCGTTTAGCGCGCGGGCCGTCTTATAGGCATATGCCCTGGTCACGTCCTCCGTCGCAGTCTTAAAAGGAATCAAGGGATCCTCGGTATCGATCCCGTAACCACAGGTGATGGAATCGCCGATGAACTCGATTTTCCTGTCTTTGGCGGGCGTGGCCCTTACGGTTTCACCGTCTGCGATTTCCAAGGGAGCGATTCCCGCCAGGGACATGGCGCATTCGGAGAGCTTGATCACGCGGATGACGGATTTCTTTCTTTTGGGGCTTTCCGCAACGCGGAGTTTGGTTTCCTTTGCGGAGAGCTGCAGGTCAAAGGAACGGACGTCGTCCACGTACACGGCAACGCGGGCATAGTTTTGTTCATTGTTTGGAAGCTCTGCGGCACCTCCACCGAGAAGCGTTAACGTAAGGCCGTTTCCTTCGTACTCAAATTCTATGCCGGAGCCGGAAAGGTAAAGGTAAAGACAATCCTTTGACAAGAAGGTGCGCCCTAAATATTTTACGTTCGTTGCATTCCATTCGACTTTCATAAACGATTTCCTCATGCGTGGTATTTTATTGTATGACCAATGCAATCATTCTATCATTTGTAAGGCGGGGAGTCAACGTACGTTACGGTTTCAAACGCCGTTTTTCCTTGATTTATGAATTTTTCAGGAGTTTATATATTTTATGTCGCTTTTCCATTAATTTATGTTATAATGAAGCAAAATCACTTGCTTACAAGGAAAGGAGAGGCGGGTTAAGAGGCATGAGATTTAAGACAAGAATACGCGTCACGTTTGTCAGCATCATTTTGGTCCCACTCATTATGACAATAGTGGCCTACTTGGCAATTGCACTGTATCTGGTGAATGCCCAGGCGGGAAAAGGCTCGAAAGAATTGGGGTACGTTCTGATGAATGAGAACATAAAGGATTTTATTGGGCAGATCGATCTGACTTATAATAAGTTTGCCCGATTGGCGGAGGAAAATCCGGAAGTTCTTGGGGATTTGGATTACTTACAAAAAAGAAATGACGAACTGGCAGAACGGTCAGCCTATTTGATGATAAGAAAAGGAACGGAGCTGTTCTACGCAGGGAATCCTCAGGCAGACAGGTTGTTTGAGAGACTGCCGAGATATCAACACCTGCGGATGGACGAGTACAGCGGTTTTTATTTCCTCGACATAGACCGTTACGTAAAACAAATGGATTTTGTGTTCCCTGACGGTGAACAGGGAAGCGTGTTTATCGTGGCAACGATGCATGCGCTGGTCTCCAAACAGTTTTTGGCATATATGTTCATAGCCATTGGAATGAATTTGATCGTTACCAGCCTGATGCTTACGCATTGGATGCAAAAAGGCGTATTCAATCCCGTGGCGAAATTAAACATTGCAATGCAAAGGATCAAAGAGGGAAGTTTTGATTACGCCTTGGAAACTACCGAGGCGGGAGAAATCGGAGACCTTTACCGCAATTACGAGGACATGAGACTTAGGCTAAAGGAATTGGCCAAAGAAAAAGAGGACAATGAAAAGCAAAACCGTGAGCTGATCAGTAACATTTCCCATGACCTCAAGACGCCCATCACGTCCATCAAAGGATACGTGGAGGGCATCATGGACGGCGTGGCGGATTCTCCGGAAAAGATGAACAAGTACATTCGCACCATTTACAATAAGGCGAATGACATGGACAGGCTGATCAATGAACTTACGACCTATTCCAACATAGACAATCATCGCATCCAGTATAATTTCAACCGGATCAACATTGCGGATTATTTTGGAGACTGCGTGGAAGAGGTCGGTTTGGATCTGGATGCCAGGAACATTAAGCTGAATTACTCGAACTTGGCAGATCCCTCTACCGTTGTGATTGCTGACGCGGAGCAGATGAAAAAAGTAATCAACAATATCATCGGAAACAGCGTAAAATACATGGACAAGCCTAGCGGATGCATTGACATCCGGATCCTGGATCAGGAGGATTCCATCCAGGTGGAGATCGAGGATAATGGAAAGGGAATCGCGCCCAAGGATCTCGCGAAGATTTTTGAGAGATTTTACAGAACGGATGCTTCCAGAAATTCCGCGCAAGGCGGCAGCGGCATCGGACTTTCCATCGTGAAGAAGATCATAGAAGATCACGGTGGTTACATATGGGCTACCTCGGAAGAAGGAAAAGGAACCTGCATGCATTTTGTGCTTAGAAAGTATATCGAATTGTAAATGGAGGAGAACATGAACAGAATTTTGATCGTGGAAGATGAGGAGGCAATTGCCGAGCTTGAAAAGGATTACTTAGAGCTTTCAGAATTTCAGGTGGATATTTGCAATACCGGAGACCAAGGGCTTAAGGCTGCTTTGGAGCAGGATTACAACTTGGTCGTGCTTGACTTGATGATGCCTGGCATGGACGGATTCGAGGTCTGCAAGAGAATCCGCAAGGAAAAGGACATTCCCATCATTATGGTGTCTGCGAGAAAGGATGACATTGATAAGATCCGCGGACTGGGCCTTGGAGCGGACGACTACATAACGAAACCGTTCAGCCCAAGTGAACTGGTTGCGCGCGTGAAGGCACATTTGGCGCGATATGACAGATTGGTTGGAACGATTCAAAAGCAACAGAACGACATTGTGGAGATCAAGGGCATTCGCATTGATAAGACGGCCAGACGCGTATACGTGGACGGGGAAGAGAAGATCTTCACGACGAAGGAGTTCGACCTTCTGACCTTCCTTGTGGAAAATCCCAATCACGTGTTCACGAAGGAAGAACTGTTCCAGGAAATCTGGGGCATGGGTCCCGTTGGCGACATTGCGACCGTAACCGTGCACATTAAGAAGATCCGTGAGAAGATAGAAAAGGATTCCGCAAAACCCCAGTACATCGAAACCATTTGGGGCGTGGGTTACCGTTTCAAGATCTAAGGGATTGACTTCTGTCAGGCCAGCGTATAGAATAATAAAGCAAATTCCCTGTTCACAGGGAAGATTTTACGGATTGGATCATTACGTAAGGGAAGGAATGAAATTACATGTTGAAGCAAGTATCGATCTACGCAGAGAATAAGAAGGGTACCATGCAGAAGATCACGGGCATCCTTTTGGAGAATGACATTAACATCTTGGGTTCCGTCACTAACGACAGTGCGGAGTACGGCATCATCCGCATGGTGGTGTCCGATGCCCAGAAGGCATTTGATTCACTTACGGCAGCTGGTTATCTTTGCCGTCTGACCGACGTGATCGGCGTTGAGGTTGCGGACGAGGTAGGTAACCTGAATCATTTGTTAAAGGATCTGGAGCAGAGCAACATCAGCGTTGACTACCTGTACCTTTCCTTTAACCGTGAGTCCGGGAAGCCCATCATGGTGTTCCACTGCCTGGACACCGGTGAGGTCAAGGCGTGCCTTAAGACGAAGGGATACACGGTTCTGTAGCTTACGCGGTTCCGGATCGCATTCGGAAAACGTGGGAAAAGGGGGAAGGAAATGCTTCCTGAGGCATTTTTGGGACGGATGCAAAAACAGCTGGGCGCGGATTACGCGGAGTTCTTGGCAAGCTACGACAGGCCTAAGAACCAGGCACTGCGCCTGAATGCATTAAAAAAGACGGAGAGCGGAGAGAGCATGAAAGAGTGCCTGACCGCTCTTTTTCACATGGAGAAGGTTCCGTGGGCACAAAGCGGATATTATTATGACGGGACGACCGGCCCGGGGAAACATCCCTATCATGAGGCCGGACTGTATTACGTGCAAGAGCCAAGTGCCATGGCACCGGCAGGCTTTTTGGACGTACGGCCCGGAGAACGGATATTGGATCTATGTGCCGCGCCGGGAGGCAAGAGCACGCAGATAGGCGCCCTTCTTCGCGGCACGGGGCTCCTAGTCAGCAACGAGATTCATCCCGCCAGGGCAAGGATCCTCTCGGAGAACGTGGAACGCATGGGGATTGCGGGAGTTTGCGTGACAAATGAAAGTCCGGAAAGACTGGCGGAAGCATTTCCTGCTTATTTTGACAAGATCCTTGTGGATGCGCCGTGTTCCGGAGAGGGAATGTTCCGTAAAAATGAAATTGCCCTAACGGAGTGGAGCGAGGAGAACGTAAGACTTTGCGGGGAAAGGCAGGACGGCATTCTGGACGAGGCGGCAAAAATGCTTCGGCCGGGAGGAAGAATGGTTTACTCAACCTGTACCTTTGCGGAGTGGGAAAATGAGGGGAGCATTGGCAGATTCCTTACAAGACATCCGGAGTTTTCCTTGGTTCCCAACCTGCATTTTCAGGCGGGAGAGGGGAAAGAAATCCCGTTTGACGGAATGCTTCGTCTGTACCCGCACCAGATCCGGGGTGAGGGACATTTCCTTGCGGTGCTTCAAAAGGAAGGGGACGTGCCGGAAAATTACCGCCCGCAGCCGCTGGGAGGGTGTACAAAGCTTCTTCGCGAAAAAGATTGCAGGGAGTGGATGGAATTCGAAAGAAGCGTGCTTCGGCGCTCCGCGTCTGACTGCATTTTTGGCGCTGGCGCTATGACGGGATTCCTTCGGTTTGGGGACAATCTGTATCTCGTGCCGGAAGAGTATCCTGGATTAAAGGGTTTGAAGGTCTTGCGACCGGGATTGCATCTTGGGGAAGTGAAAAAAGACCGGTTCGAACCGTCCCACGCGCTTGCACTCGCACTGGGAACCGCTGACGTGCAAAATGCGTGGCGCATGAGCACGAAAGACTATCTTCCCGTCGCCTATTTGTCGGGGCAGACCTTCCCGGCGGAAGGAACAAAGGGATGGTACCTGATCTGCGTTGACGGCATTTCCCTGGGTTGGGGCAAGCTTGCGGGTAACGTGATGAAAAATCATTATCCCAAAGGACTTCGCAAGGACGGGGGTGTCATGGCTTGAACTGGATTGAGATCAAAGACGTAAATGCCCCGGAACTGGACATGTTTGCCAGGAGTTCCGAAGCTGAGCTGTACCATTATTTTGAGCCTGAGCTTGGAGTTTTTATCGCTGAGAGCGCCAACGTGGTCCTGAGGGCGCTGGAGGCAGGCTATGAACCGTTGTCCCTTCTTGTGGAAGCGCAAAGAGTGGAAAAAGAGGGAACCCCCGTATTTGAAAAGATCGAGGAACTCTTTGGCAAAGAAAAGCTGGAGAGCATTCCCGTTTACGTTGCGCCCCATGAAACGGTAACGCTGCTTACGGGTTACAGTCTGGTGCGCGGGCTCTGGGCCGTGATGCAAAGGAAGCCTTTGCCGGAGCTTTCAAAATTCTGTGAGGGAAAGCGGCGGCTGGCGGTGCTTTATGACGTGGTCAACCCCACCAACGTGGGTGCGATCATCCGGTCTGCGGCGGCTCTTGGCATGGACGGCGTTGTATTGACGAAAGGCAGCGTTAATCCTCTGACCAGGAGGGCAGCGCGGGTCAGCATGGGAACGGTGTTCCAGATTCCCTGGACCGTCGCAAAAAGTGATGAGTGCAATGGCACTGATTTTATTGCGAAGTTGGGAATCTTGGGTTATCAAACGGTGGCAATGGCCCTGACGAAGGATAGCGTCAGCGTGCGTGACAAAAGGCTGAAGGAAGCGGAGAAACTTGCCATTGTGCTTGGTACGGAAGGGGACGGTCTGCCCAAGGACGTGATACAGGCGTGCGACTATCGCGTGATGATTCCCATGTACCACGGCGTGGATTCCCTGAACGTGGCGGCAGCCAGCGCGCTGGCCTTCTGGGAGTTGAATTTGCTCAATATTTGATTTTTAAATGCTAAGGTGCTATAATATTTAAACGCTCGCAAAAACGTGACGGTTTTGGAAGGATCTGCACGGGAAAGGAGGAACGACGTGGATTTTCAGAAATTTGTTGATGGCATAAAATCAATGACCTGTGTCATTTCCGTGGAAAAGAACGGAAATACCTACGGGAAAATCCGCATTGTAGCGGTAAATCAAGCGTTCGTTGACTCCGTGGAGAACTTGGACCGTACCTTACCGGTGACGAGCGTGAAAAAGTTTATTCCCAACAGCGAATATCATAAATACTTTCCGAAGGACGCAAATTTTGAGGATTCTTGTTACCGGTGTGCGATTCTAAAGCATCCGATCCACAGCTACGTCCATCCGGAAAAATATGATTTTTGGTTTAATCTTTTTATGTTGCCGCTTGCGTCCGACGATGAAAACATAGGATACTGCACGTATACGCGAGAAATCTCCCGGGAGACGAATGCGTCAAAAATGACACAGACGTCATACGAGACCGCATCGGCCGTTTTAAATACTTGTATTAAGCTGCGCGGAACCACGGATTTTGACAAAACCATCCAGGAAGTGATGGATGACATCCGCAAAATCTGTAATGCCAGACATTGTTGCCTGCTTCAGGTGGATTTTAACAATCGTAAGTGCAAGGTGCTGGCAGATGCTTATTCGGGAACGGCAGAGAGAAGGCCCATGAAACACTGGGAGGATGAAGAGCACTTTGAGTTGGTCAACTCCTGGTCAGAGCTAATTGGCGGAGGCAACAGCCTGATCGCAATGAATATGCAGGACATGGAACGCATCCGGGCAGTAAATCCAAATTGGCATGCCTCACTGATGAAGGCAGGCGTGGATAGCATCGTTCTTTTCCCGCTAAAGGCCAGGGGCGAGCTCTTGGGATACATTTGGGCGACTAATTTCGAAGTAAATGGCAAGAGTAACATCAAGGAAACGCTGGAATTGACCACGTTTTTCCTGGCTTCGGAGATCTCTGGCTATCAAATGTTTGACCGCCTTAGGATCTTAAGCACCATGGACATGCTGACGGGCGTGTATAACAGAAACGAAATGAACAACCGCGTGGACCGGCTGAGCGGCGGAGTGGAAGGAAGCGGCAAGCCCATCGGCATTGTCTTCGCTGACTTAAACGGCCTGAAACGCGTGAATGACACGGAAGGTCATCTTGCGGGTGACTTGCTGTTGAAGAATGCGGCCATGCTGCTGCAGAACGTTTTTGTGGGAAACGAGATTTATCGTGCCGGCGGAGACGAATTCATGATTCTGATCGAGGATGCAACGCCCCAGGTGTTGGAATGGCAGGCCGGGAGGATCAAAAAACAGGAGGGAGCCTATAAGGGAGTTAGTTTTTCCGTAGGCTTTTGTCATGAGGCGGACGGAAGGAACGTTCGCAGGGCATTAAAGATCGCAGACCAGAGAATGTATGAGGACAAAGAAAAGTATTATATTTTGTATCCGGAACTTCGCAGGGGTAACTTATGAGCCTTAAGATCGTATATGAGGATGAAGAAATCCTGGTAGTTCACAAGCCGGCGGGTCTGGCAACCCAGAGCGCAGGCGTGGGGCAGGCGGACGTGGTAAGTGAGCTGAAACGCCACTTGGCAAAGTCAAAGAAAGCACCTTATCTTGGCGTGATCCACAGACTTGACCAACCAGTGGAGGGACTTTTGGCCTTTGCAAAGACGCCGCGGGCGGCAGCCAATCTTACCAAGCAGCTGCAAGCGGGCGTTCTGAATAAGACGTACCTTGCAACCACGTTTGGCAAACCATTGGCGGCAGAAGCGGACCTGAAGGATTATCTTTGGAAGGACGGGAACGTGGCACGGGTTGCCAGTGAGTGCGACAGGGAGCGCCTTGGCGCGAAGGAAGCCAGATTGCATTACCGCGTTCTTGGTTCTGACGGGGAGACGGCACTTTTGGAAATTCAGATTGAAACTGGCCGGTTCCACCAGATCAGGGCACAACTTTCCCATGCAGGCTTTCCAATATTGGGAGATCAGAAATACGGAAATGAGACATCCCTTGCTGCGAGCAAGGCGCGGAACGTAAAGAACGTGGCGCTGATCGCGAAGGATCTCGAGCTAAGGCATCCCGTTACGAAAAAAAGCATGCGCTGGGAAATCGAGCCAGAACAAATATTATTCAAAAAATAGTCCATACTAGCCATTAGGGATCGCTGAAGCGAGACGATAAAGGAGCTGGGGATGGAAACGTTTTTTGGAAAGATAAAGCAAAGTGGTTTGGGCATACTGCTCCTTGAAACGGGAGCAGTATTTTTGTTTTTAAAATACCTGGCGCCCCTTGTCTCTCCCATTTTGGCTGCGATGCTGTTTCTGACAATTTTTGGCTCCCTTTTGCAGAAAATGCAAAAGCTCCGCATCCACCGCCAGGTGGGAGCGGTGGCCCTCCTTATGGCGGCTCTTGCCGTGGCAGGGATTGTATTTTGTATTTTATGGCACTATTTTTGGAAGGAGTGGCCCGCCATGGCCGTGCGCGCGGAAAGTTGGAGAGGCGGATTGCCAGACTGGGCAGGCGAATGGGTGGAACGGATATCTCAGGAGCTTTGGCACCATGCGGCAGAACTGGAAAAGGGAATGATGGGCGGCGTGCTCCGGTATGCCGGGAAGGCAGCGGCTTTTGGTGGATATCTTGCCACTTTTTTGATTGCGGTGATCTTGCTTGCGAAGGATTATGACGAGATGATGAACCGCCTTCTCGACAGGGAGGATTGCCATTTATTGCTATCCGTTATCTGCGGCGTCATCCGCTACGTCGCGGTCTACGTCAAGGCGCAGTTTTTCATCATGAGCATGATCGCCGGACTTTGTGCCCTTGGACTTAGCCTGGCAGGAACGTCACAGGGAGTGTTTTGGGGGTTTTTGGCTGGGGTCCTCGATGCCTTTCCTTTTATCGGCACGGGGATTGTCCTAATACCGCTTGCAGTGGTGGAGTTCCTGGGTGGAAGGACGGTGGCGGCCATGACATGCGTGGGGCTATACGTGACGTGTATTTTGCTGCGTGAAACAATGGAGCCCCGGCTGATCGGGAAAAGGATCGGCGTTCGCCCCATATGGATCCTCATCAGTCTGTACGTGGGCATCCGGTTGTTTGGCGTGGCGGGAATCATTAAGGGCCCCTTGGGATTTATTATTTTATGGGAACTGAAACGGCAGTCTGAGCAAGGCGTGGCCAGGGAAATGACCGTGATGAAGATCAAAAATGACAAATAATGAGAAATAAAAATCGAAAAAGTTAAGAAGAAAGGGAGACAAATTTCGAAAAAAATGATAAAATATGATCAGTAATCTTTTTGGTAAACGTTTTCGCACGTACGGGCGGAAACTGGTTTGAGGAGAAAGGGGTATTTCATGGAGAAGAGAAGATTTGAGAAATTGGGAATTGACGTTTCCCTTTTGGGATTTGGATGTATGAGATTTCCCATGGGTCCTGACGGAAAGATCGATCAGGTGCTGGCTGAGCAGATGATGGACAAGGCCATTGCCGCCGGCGTAAACTACATAGACACCGCGTATCCCTATCACGGAGGCGAGAGCGAGACTTTTGTTGGAAAGGTTTTGAAGAAGTATCCCCGGGATTCTTTCTATCTTGCGACAAAGCTTCCCTGCTGGTTCATTAATGACGTGAAGGACGTGGACAAGTATTTCAATGAGCAATTGCAAAAGCTTCAGGTTGATCATGTCGATTTTTATCTGATGCATGCCATGAACAAGGGCAGTTGGGATAAAATGGTTGGGCTTGGTGTCCCTGAGCGCCTGGAAGAATTAAAGGCAGAGGGTAAAATCCGTTTCCTGGGCTTCTCTTTCCATGATGATTATCCGGCATTTGAAGAGATCATCAATTACAAGGATTGGGATTTCTGCCAGATCCAGCTGAATTACATGGATACGGAGGAGCAGGCTGGCATAAAGGGCTATAAGCTTGCGGAGGAGAAGGGCGTTCCGCTGACGATCATGGAGCCAATCAAGGGTGGTTCCCTGGCGAACTTCTCGCAGGATATCATGGACGTGTTCCATGCCGTAAAACCTGGCGTTTCCGCTGCTTCCATCGCTCTGCGCTACGTGGCTACCATGCCCAACATCCTTACCGTGCTCAGCGGCATGTCCACCATGGATCAGGTGGAAGACAATCTGAAGACCTTTACGGACTTTGAGCCCATGGAGGAGAAGGAATATCAGGCCATTGAGAAGGTAAAGGAAATCATGAACAGCAGAATCCAGAATGGCTGTACCGGTTGCCGGTATTGCATGCCCTGTCCTTTCGGCGTGGACATTCCCGGGAATTTTAGCTGCTGGAACCGCTATCACATGTACCAGAATTACAACGTTGTCAATTGGCAGTGGGAGAACATGGGCCACGAGGGCAAGCAGGCAAAGAACTGTAAGGAGTGCGGCAAATGTGAAAAGGCATGCCCTCAGCATCTGGCGATCCGTGAGGATTTAAAGAAGGTTCAGGCAGACTTGGACAAGAAAGAAATGATTCTTTAATCCCGTGTATATGACGTGAATCGAAGGAACCGCTTTAGGGCGGTTCCTTTTTTGCCGAAAAAACGCGATTTTTCCATGGCTTGCGGTGATTAAAGGCTAGTAAAAACATTAAGTTCATGGTATAATAAACATAGAATGCACATTTATACCCTTTTGAGACGAAGTTTTCATCGCCCAAAGGAGCCGAGCGTAATGGAGCAATCATCGTGAAGCGATTTTATTAGGAGGAGCCATGGACAAGATAGCGGTGTTGATTCCTTGTTATAATGAGGGAAAAACCATAGGAAAAGTGATAGATGACTGGAAGGTGGCGCTTCCGGAAGCGGTTATCTACGTATATGACAATAATTCGACGGACAACACTGCAACCGAGGCGGTGGAGCACGGAGCCATTCTTCGGAAGGAACGCCTGCAAGGGAAGGGAAACGTCATCCGCAGGATGTTCCGGGAGATTGACGCGAAGGCTTACGTCATGGTGGACGGCGACGATACGTATCCGGCGGAGTATGGGCGCGAGATGGTGAATCTCGTCCTGGAGGAAAACGTGGACATGGTCATCGGGGACAGGCTTTCTTCCACCTACTATACGGAGAACAAGAGGCCATTCCATAATTTCGGGAATTCTTTTGTGAGAAAGAGCATTAACACCTTATTCAAATCAGACGTAAAGGACATTATGACCGGATACAGGGCTTTCAGCTATTTGTTCGTGAAATCCTTCCCTGTTCTGTCCAAGGGCTTTGAAATCGAGACGGAGATGACGATACATTGTTTGGACAAGAACATGTCCATGGCGAACGTAGTGGTGGAATACCGCGATCGTCCGGACGGAAGCGTTTCCAAGTTAAACACGGTGCCGGACGGAATCAAGGTGATCGGCATGATTGTCAGACTTTATAAGAACTACAAACCGCTGGCGTTCTTTGGCGCACTTGCCGCGTTGCTTACGCTGGTGGCGGTGATCGGCATGGTTCCGATTTTGATCACGTACGTTGAGACGGGGTTGGTTCCGAGGTTCCCGACGCTGATCACTTGCGGATTTGTCATGGTAGCGGCTTTGCTTTCTTTTTTCTGCGGGCTGCAGCTACAGACCATCCGCCAGCAGAACAGACAGAATTTTGAATACCGATTGTTGGAAGTTGAAACAACCCTGCGTTTGAAAGACGGGGAGAAGTAAGCGAACTGTATCAGAAACCCGCAAACGGACTTGACGGGAGGACGACGATATGATAAATGACCTGGATAAGAATTTATTTGGTAAAAGATTTGTGGAAGAGATGCCTGCCGCAGCCTTTGTTTGCAGGGCACAGGGAGGCAGGGAGCTTCTCTATGCCAATCAGAACATGATACGATTGTATGAATGCGAAACATACGAGGAATTCATGGAATTTGTGGGCGGTTGTTTTGACGGCATGGTAAGCGCTGCGCAATTTAAGAGCTTGCTCAAGGAACTGGAACTGCAGATTTATGAGAAAGGTCAGAATACGGGACGCCTGTTCTATCACGTCACGACCAAGAAGGGTAACGTGTATCTTGCGGAGGAACATTGGCTTCTCAAGGATGATCCCGTGGAAGGACGGATCGTTTACGGTTTCGTGATCTCGCGCGAATATGATACGGGCGGCGCGGACTATGATCCGATCACGGGTCTTTACGGAAAAATGAGATTCCAGGGATACGCCATGGATTTCAACCGTGAAATGACTGGCAAGACTTCGGAAGAGTACGCAATCTCGTATCTCAATCTGATCAATTTTAAGCTTCTCAACGTCAACAAGGGCATTGCGGAAGGCGATGATTGCCTGACGGCCGTTGCGGATGCGTTAGGTCACGTATTTGAGGATGCCTTTTTGGCAAGGCTTTCTGACGACCATTTTGGCATTGTGGACAAGATGGAAGGTCACACTGGGAGACTGGAGCGTTTTGGACAGTATTTTAACGAAAGATATGGAGATCGTTTCGGCGTTGTGGGAAAATGGGGCGTTTATCCCTTTGTGCCCAACAAGGATTTTGACATTGAGAAAGCCCTGTCGTATGCGAAGATTGCCTGCGATTACATCAAGTATCATTCCGGCGTGACTTGGGCGCTTTACACGGAGGAGCTTGCGCAAAAGAGAAATACGGCGGAGCATCTGTCGAGAACCTTTGACGAAGCGTTGGAGAAGGGTTGGATCAAAGTGTATTATCAGCCCGTGATCCGTTCGATCACGGAGCAGCTCTGTGGCATGGAATCTCTGGTGAGATGGCAGGATCCACAGTTTGGTTTTGTATTCCCTGGCGACTTTATCAGCGTGCTGGAGGAGAGCCGCCAGATCCATAAGCTGGATTCCTTTGTGGTGGAAGAGGTCTGCCGTACCATGCATGAGCGCGTGCTGAACAATCAGCCCATCGTTCCGGTCTCCGTAAACTTCTCGCGACTGGATTTCGTAACGTGTGACATGCTTGCCGTGGTTGAGAATGCAGTAAAGAAATATGACGTTCCCAGAGATTATATCCACGTAGAGATCACGGAGAGCATGATCGTATCCGATCAGGAACTGATGCGGGGCGTGATCGACAGCTTCCGTGCCGCAGGTTATGAGATTTGGATGGATGATTTCGGAAGCGGATATTCTTCCCTGACGGTCCTCAAGGACTATCAGTTTGACATGTTGAAGCTCGACATGAATTTCCTGTCGAACTTTACGGATAAATCCAAGGACATCATGCGTTCCGCCATCATCATGGCAAAGGATCTGGGGATCAAAACCCTTGCGGAGGGCGTTGAGACCAAGGAACAATTGGATTACTTAAAGGATATCGGCTGCGAGGAAATCCAGGGATATTACTATGGCAAGCCGGAACCGATCGATGAAATGTTTGCGCATCTTGCAGAGAAGAATGTTTCAATCGAACTTCGCAAGTGGCGCCATTTCTATGAAGTTGCCGGGTTCAGCGTGAAGGCGACGGACGTTCCGCTTGAGATCGTGGAGGCGAGTGAAAGCGGTTTTAAAACGTTGTTCATGAATAAGCCATACCGGGAACAGATTTTTGGGGAGAACACGAATCTAACGCTGGAGGAGATCGACAGACGCATCTACCACACGGCTTCCCCGTTGCAGATAAGGTATCGCGAGTTTTTGGAACAGATCAGGAGATCTGAAAAGCCGGAAACGTTTTATTATACAAATGGTGATAATTACATGTGCCTGCGCGCGCAGGTTTTGGCGCAAAATGAAGACAGATGTGTCTTCACGGCATCCCTCTATAACGTGTCGGCTGATCCAAATGCAGACAAGAGAGATTTGCTGGATTCCAAGCTTAGAACGCTGAATCTTTTGTTCCGCGTGATCCTGTTGGGCGATCTGAAGAATCAGACGCTGACGCCGCTCCTTGGCACTTCGCCCAACATGAAGGGACCCCGTCAGACCACGGAAAACGTGAAGGCAAACAATGAACTTTTTGTCGATCAAAACATTTTTCCGACGGAGAAAAACCGTTATCGCAGTTTTGTGGATTTCTCCACGCTTCGCGAGAGAGTGGAAAAATCCATGTTTGGATACATATCCGACGTATTCAGAATCAAACAGCAGGATGGCACGTACCGGATGGGCGAGATTTCCCTGATGCTCATTCCCGGGACGAACGGACAGGAATTCCTTTACTGCGTGAAGCCTTATTTTGACGTGCGGGGAAAGGAAAACCGTGACACGGACGAACGGTTTGCCGGAGGAAAATTTGCAGGCAGTCCCTATGGAGACGGGCAATTCCTTGCAAATGAAAAGATTGCTCCTGAAAATGCGATCACGCAGGAGAATTATCTACGTTTGATCTTCGAAAACATGCTCTGGGATGCCAGCGTAAAGTTTTTCTGGAAGGATACGGAGAGAAGGTATCTTGGCGCCAGCCAGGCATTTTTGGATTATTTTGGCATTCAGTCCATGGATGACATTCTCGGGAAAACGGATGAAGAGCTTCGCTGGTTTGTAAACGAAACGCCGTCCATGAATGATGACCTGTTAGTGCTTCAAAGAGGCGTCCGCATTAGTGACAAGCCGCATCAGTGTATTGCAAAGGGCGGACTGAGAACCATACTGGCCACCAAGCTCCCCATTCATAACAGGGGACTGATCGTCGGCCTGGTTGGCTTTATTGTGGACAGGGAGATGAAACTGGCTGATTTGCAGATCGGACTTGGCTCCCTGAGGAAGGATCCGGTGACGGAACTGAATGACGCCCATGCTTTTGCGGATGCGCTGATCGATTATGCGATCCAGTATCATGACAGAGGGCGCAATTACGGCGTGATTCTGCTCCGAAACGAGAAGCATGCCAGGATCGTGGACACGTACGGGGAGCAGTTTGCAAATCAGGTTCTTCGCCAGATGGGAAAGGTGATCGTAAACGCCGTTGGGCAGAACTGCGTGGTCGCCAGGGTGAAGGGCTCCATTTTTGCCATATTGACTTCTGTGGCGGAGGAGGCAGAGATCACGGAACTGAAGGAGAATCTTCAGGAGAAACTGAACGGAATGAATTCCGTGGAGGGAAATCCGATCACGACGCGAATTAACGCGGCGGTGAAGGTTCGCACCTGGGATGGCGTGACGGACGAGAATATTTATGACGGTACCCTTCGGGAGGTACTGGAGGAAAAAGAAGATTAACGGAGGAAAAAGACATGGCGAATCCAATTTTGCCGCTTTGGGAATACATCCCAGACGGAGAACCGAGAGTATTTGGAGAAAGGGTGTACCTGTACGGATCCCATGACCGCTTTGGATGCGACAAATTCTGTGATTATAAGTTAAAGGCTTGGAGCGCATCCATTCATGACCTGAATCATTGGACTTGTCACGGACATATTTTCCAGACCAGGCCTGATACGGATCATCTCTCCAGCGTTCCGCATACGGACCACGAATTGTATGCGCCCGACGTGGTGACAAAGGATGGAAAGTATTATCTCTATACCTATATTGCGGGATCCAAGGGGTGCGTTAGCGTGAGCGACCGTCCCGAGGGACCGTTCCACTTCCTTTCCACCTATGAGTATGCGCCGGAGGATGCCGGAGATGACGGCATTTACAATGACCCCGGCGTTCTGGTGGATGATGACGGAAGGGTATACGTATATTATGGGTTTGAAGGCTCCAACATGAATGAATTAGACGGAGAGAGCATGTATAAAGTCATTCCCGGCAGCCTTAAGAAAAGCGTGATCGACGACCGCCAGGAGGTGCCTTCGCCCAAGCGTTTTTATGAGGCTAGCTCTCCCAGAAAGATTGGGGACACCTATTATCTGATCTATTCGCCCAGAAAGGGTTGCCGGCTGGACTATGCCACTTCCGATTCCCCCACCGGTCCGTTCACTTATCGCGGTTATATTATTGACAACGGCGTGGATTATCCGGGCGGCAATAACCATGGATCCCTTTGCAAGATCGGCGATCAGTGGTATGTCTTTTATCATCGCATGACAAATGGCACGATGTTTTCCAGGCGTGCCTGCGTGGAGAAGGTGACGATCCTGCCGGACGGCACCATTCCTCCCGTTGAGATGACTTCCCTGGGCTTTGAGGAGTCGCTTTCGCCCTACGAGCCCGTGAAGGCGGAGATCGCCTGCGTGCTGAAGGGGGACTGCTTCGTGACGGAGAAGGACGTGTTCCGTCGCGTGGTCACCCAGGTCAAGGACGGATGCGTCATTGGATATAAGTATTTTGATTTCGGAGAGGATGATTCCTCGAAGACCATGGAACTGGCGGTCAAGGTCGTTGGCACGGGCTGCAAGGGAAAGCTTCACGTCCTGATCGACGGAACCGAGACGGAGGAAAAGGATTGCGCGGAGGCGAAGCTTACGCCAGATGACGGACGGTTTGCGGAAGACGGAACGGAGATCGTCGAGTATTCGACTGAGGGCGAAAAGAAGCTCGGAAAAGAGATCGGCGTTGTGGAAATTGGACCCGGGGACGGAATCTATCGCGCGAGGGTGAAGAACGTGACTGGGCGTCACGCCCTGTATTTCAAGGCAGACCTGGGACTTCCCAAGGGAGCTTGGACGAGCAGCTTCTTCGCGGGAAGGTCGATCTGTGAGTTGGAAGAATTTGTATTCTTGAAATAAAATTTGACGAAAGTTGGGAAACAGAGAGATGAGTTTGATCAAGGAACAGGTATTGCAGAAGTTTCAGGAAATTTTTGGAGCGGATGAGGGAGCAAAGGCATATTTTGCGCCCGGCCGCGTAAACTTGATAGGGGAGCACACGGATTATAACGGCGGTCACGTCTTTCCGTGCGCTTTGACCATTGGCACTTACGGAGTCGCAAGAAAGAGGGAGGACGACAAACTTCGCTTTTATTCCATGAATTTTGGGGAGCTGGGCGTGATCGAATCTTCCTTAGGGGAGTTCGTTCCCGGCGGGGACAAGAACTGGACGGCGTATCCCAAGGGCGTGATGTGGGCCTTTGAGCAAAAGGGCATGAAGATGCAGTCGGGCCTGGACCTGCTCTTGTTTGGCAACATTCCCAATGGCTCCGGGCTTTCTTCCTCTGCTTCGGTGGAAGTGCTCACGGGTGCGATCCTGCGGGATCTGTTTGGATTTGACGTGACTAATCAGGATCTGGCGCTGATCGGCCAGTTCTCGGAGAATAAATATAATCTGGTGAACTGCGGCATCATGGATCAATTCGCCATTGCCATGGGCAAGAAGGACAATGCCATTTTCCTCGACACGGCAGATCTTAGCTTTGAATACGCGCCCATCAAACTGGACGGGGCTAAGATCGTGATCTCCTGCAGCAATAAAAAGCGCGGGCTCGGGGATTCCAAGTATAACGAGAGAAGAAGCGAGTGCGAGACGGCGCTGGCGGAGCTGCAAAAAGTCGTTCAGATCAAGAGCCTTGGAGAGTTAAGCGAAGAGCAGTTTGAGAAGTACAAGGATGCCATTCAGGATGAAGTGCGCAGGAAGCGCGCAAAGCATGCCGTATATGAGAATCAAAGGACCCTAAAGGCCGTTGCGGCGTTGAAGGCAGGCAATCTGGCAGAATTTGGCGAACTGATGAATGCTTCCCACGTTTCCCTGCGGGATGACTACGAGGTGACGGGCATTGAGCTTGATACGCTTGTGGGGGAGGCCTGGAAGGTTCCCGGCGTCATTGGCTCCCGCATGACGGGCGCAGGCTTTGGTGGCTGCAGCGTCAGCATCGTGAAGGATGAGTCCGTGGATGCCTTTATTCAGTACGTTGGCGAGGCATACAATAAAAAGATTGGCTATGCTGCCGATTTCTACGTGGTAGAGATCGGGGACGGCCCAAGGATCCTGTAACGAAAGCCTAAGGTTCTGGGAAGTTTTGCTTGTCAAATCTAAGGAATTCGGCTATAATATCTGTTCAGAAATACGTGGACTTAAGAAAAAAGGAGCAAGGATCGTTTGCGGATCCTTGGCAAAGGAGTAAAGATGATCAATTTCAACAGTAGAAAAACGAGGAAGACTATCGCGACAGTCATCGTGATCATTCTTGTGGTCGCCATGGTTGTTCCGCTGATTTTGTCTTTTGTATGACGGATGCCTTGTAAGACGTTCGTCGCGGAATGGAAGTAAGAGGCAGGAAATGAAAAAGTTTTTTAGGTGGGGCGCCCTGTTTTGCGGCGTTGTCATGACGTTATGCATGGGAAACGTTTCCCGTGCGTCAGCCCTTACCATACCTGAAGGCATTTATGCCGAGCAGGATTCTCTTGCGGGAATGACGCAGGAGGAAGCAGAAGCCATGATCCGGGAAAAGGTTGCCCAAATGGGTAACGGCAGGGTGACGCTGGTTGCGGCCGGCGGCCACGAGATCACGGTGACAGCGGATGCTCTTGGCATTTCCTGGGCAAATTCGGATTTTGTCCGGGAAGCGGCTGCCCTTGGCACGGAAGGTAACGTGATCCAGCGTTATAAGACGATCAAGGATCTTCAATTTGAGAATAAAGTGTATGATATCAAGCTGGATTTTGACGTAAACGCCATCAACGAGCTGTTGGTCAGTGAGTGCGTAAAATACGATCAAAAGCCAGTTGACGCAACGCTTACCAAGGTTGGCGACGAATTTCAGATCACGGTAGGTCAGGTTGGTTATGAACTGGACGTGGAATCCTCCATCGACGTGATCTATGATTACATGGAAAACTCGTGGGACGGTAAGGATTGCCGCATCGCTCTGAACGTGGCGGAGGAACATCCCCGCGGAACGGCGGCGCAGCTGGCGGAAGTACGCGACTTGCTTGGCAGTTTTACCACGAGTTACAAGACTTCCAACGCGAACCGAAGCGGAAACGTGGCGAATGGTTGCAGTAAGATCAATGGAACCTTGCTTTATCCGGGAGACGTATTCTCGGCAACGGATACGGTTTCGCCCTTTACTGCGGCGAACGGCTATGCCATGGCGGGGGCTTATCTGAACGGCAAGGTGGTTGACAGCATGGGCGGCGGCATTTGCCAGGTGTCCAGCACGCTGTACAACGCAGTACTCCTTTCTGAACTGGAAGTGATCGAGAGAAATCCGCACTCCATGAGCGTAACCTACGTTGACCTGTCTGCGGACGCAGCCATTGCAGAGGGCGCAGGAAAGGATTTTAGATTTGTAAATAACCTTGAATATCCCATCTACATTGAAGGGATCACTAAGGATAAAAAGATCACGTTCAACATTTACGGCAAGGAAGTCCGCCCTGAGAACCGCAAGGTTCGTTATGAGAGCGAGATGCTAGAGAAGATTGAACCGACGGTCGACTTGATCACGGCGGACGCCTCCAAGCCCCTTGGCTACGTGTCAACGGAAGCGGCGCACATCGGGTACAAGGCCAGACTATGGAAGATCGTAACGGTGGATGGCAAGGAAGTGAGCCGGGAGGTTGTCAACAACAGCAAGTATACGGTGTCACCGAGAAGGGCCGTAGTTGGAGTTGCGACGGATTCCGCATATAAATATGAGGAGATCATGGCGGCAATTGGCACCTATGATCTGGAGCACGTGAGAGTCGTGATCGGACTATTGCAGGCACAATAGAGAGAGGAATCGGGTAATACCTGATGACGGGATGGTAAGGCATGAGAACTGGAAAGCTTCCGGAGAGTGCTCTAAAGCGCTCCGTGTTGAAACAAGTTCATACGGGGAATCATAGGATCAGCCATCCGTTCACGGGCAAGATTTTAGAAAATACGAAAGGCGCAGCCATAGGGTCGGACTGCGCCTTTTTTGCGGCTTCCAGCGGGCAAATTCTCGCATGGTGTGCCCAGGAGGCTGCAGTCGCGGGCAAGGCAGGTGCGGAAGAAGCGGCTGCCTTGGTACAAAAATGTGCCAATAATCTGGCAGCGGCCGGTGCGAGACCCGCATCTGCCCAAATATCGATCATGCTTCCAGAGGAATGCGAGGAAGCAGTCATAAAGGAAATTATGACGGCGCTGACTGAGGCCTGTGTCTCCGTTGGAATGGAGATCGCAGGAGGTGACACAAACGTCACTTTTGCGGTTTCAGTTCCGGTCATCACCGTGACTGCCATTGGAATCACCAGCGCGGAAGACATGCACGACCTTAGCATGGCAAAGGCAGGACAGGATCTGATCCTGACAAAATGGATCGGACTGGAAGGAACGGCGGTCTTGGCAAAGGCCTACCGGGAAAAGCTTCTGGAAAGGTATCCAGCCTATCTTGTGGAGGAAGCTGCAGGCTTTGGAAAGTGTCTGTCCGTCGCCAAGGAGGCGAAAGTCGCGGGAGAAAATGGCGCGATGGCCATGCACGACTTATCCCAGGGCGGCGTTTTTGGCGCTCTTTGGGAGCTCGCCGAAGGGGCCGGGCTAGGCCTTGAGGTAGATTTGAAAAAGATCCCCATTCGTCAGGAGACCGTGGAGGTTTGCGAGGTTTGCGGCGTAAATCCCTACGAGATGCCAAGCGGCGGAAGCCTTCTAGTGACGGCTGATGACGGGGAGGCGATCGTCCAGGCGTTGGAGCTTTCCGGAATTCCGGCAGCAGTGATCGGAAAACTGACGGACAAGCAGGACAGGATCCTCCGGAAGGAAGAGGAAATCAGATTCTTAGACAGACCAAAGGGAACGAATCCCATTATTCAAATAAAAGGAGAGAGTTTATCATGAATGAAGCATTGAAAGAGGAACTTTTGAAGCTGATCGAAAGAAACAGCCGCATAGACTTAAAGGAATTAGCGGTGCTTGTCGGCGCCGAGGAAATTGACGTGGTAAATGCCATGGAAGAGATGGAGAAGGATGGCATCATCTGTGCATATCACACGCTGATCAACTGGGAGAAGACTTCCATTGAGAAGGTGACGGCACTGATCGAGGTTCGCGTAACGCCCCAGAGAGGTCAGGGCTTTGATTCCATTGCCGAGAGAATTTATAACTATCCTGAGGTTAGAAGCTTGTATCTGCTGTCTGGCGGCTTTGACTTGATGGTCATCCTTGAGGGAAAGACCCTCCGCGAAGTGAGCTCCTTTGTTTCCGAAAAGCTCGCCACCATGGATACGGTCCTTAGCACCACGACGCACTTTATCCTGAAGAAATACAAGGATCACGGCACCATTATGACCAACAAAAAAATTGACGAAAGAGAGATGATCACGCCATGAGAAATCCGTTATCAGATACGATCGTACAGATCAAACCCTCCGGCATCCGTAAATTCTTTGACATTGTCAGCGAGATGAAGGACGCCATTTCCCTTGGCGTAGGCGAGCCGGATTTTGACACCCCTTGGCACGTAAGGGAAGAAGGCATTTACTCCCTCGAGAAGGGAAAGACGTTCTATACCTCCAACTCCGGAATCAAGGAGCTCCGCGTGGAGATTTGTAATTACTTAAAGCGCAGCCAGGACGTTACATATGATCCCATGAAGGAAGTGATCATCACGGTGGGCGGCTCAGAGGCCATTGACATCGGACTTCGCGCCATGATCAATCCCGGGGACGAGGTTTTGATCCCTCAGCCCAGCTACGTTTCCTACGAGCCCTGTGCCATTTTGGCCGGCGCAAAGCCCGTGATCATCAATCTGAAGGCAGAAAACGAATTCCGCCTGACCGCGGCTGAGTTGGAAGAGGCGATCACGGAGAAGACGAAGCTTCTGATCCTGCCGTTCCCCAACAATCCGACGGGTGCCATCATGGAAAAATCGGATCTTGAGGCCGTGGCAGAGGTTGTGAAGAAACATGACATCTTTGTCATGTCTGACGAGATCTATGCAGAACTGACTTATAAGGGAAAGCACGTATCCATTGCAAGCCTGCCTGGCATGCAGGAACGCACCATTCTCATCAATGGTTTCTCCAAGGCATATGCCATGACGGGTTGGAGACTAGGTTATGCCTGTGGGCCGGAAGCCATCATCAAGCAGATGACCAAGATTCATCAGTTTGCGATCATGTGCGCACCCACGACCAGCCAGTATGCGGCAGTGGAAGCGTTAAAGAACGGGGATGCGGACGTGGCTATGATGCGCGAGTCCTACAACCAGAGAAGAAGATTCCTCATCAATGCCTTTAAGGAGATGGGTTTGGAGTGCTTTGAGCCCTTCGGCGCCTTTTACATCTTCCCCTGCATTAAGGAATTTGGCATGACCAGCGATGAGTTTGCCACGAGATTCCTCGAGGAGGAGAAGGTTGCCGTCGTTCCCGGCACGGCTTTCGGTGACTGCGGCGAGGGATTCCTTCGCATTTCCTACGCATATTCTTTGGAGAAGCTTAAGCTTGCGATCGGAAAGCTCGAGCATTTCATCACAAAGCTCAGGGCTGAGAAAAATGCGTAACGTTAGAATCCTTTCCCAGAAATATTCTTAAGAATATTTGGGAAGAATGAGAGTGTCAGAGTATGAAAATAGTACTGCATCAGCCGGAAATCCCGGCAAATACGGGAAACATCGGGCGGACCTGCGTGGCAACGAATTCTGCATTACATCTGATCGAGCCGCTGGGTTTCCGGCTGAATGAGAAAGAGATCAAGCGGGCCGGAATGGATTACTGGGAGCATTTGGACGTCCACCGGCACATGAATTACCAGACCTTCCTGGAGGAGATTAAGGAAGACCTTGAAGCGCATCCGGACGCCAAGATCTGGTATTGCACCACAAAGGCGGAGAAGTCCTACACGGACGTGAAAATTGGTCCGGAGGATTATCTGATGTTTGGTAAGGAAAGCGCGGGAATCCCAGAGGAAATCCTTGTGGAGAACCGCACGCAGTGCATCCGGATTCCCATGGCACCGACGATCCGTTCCTTGAACTTATCCAATTCCGTGGCGATCGTTTTGTATGAAGCGCTTCGCCAAAATGAGTTTCAAGGTTTACTTCAGGCAGGAGAACTGCACCGTCTAAAGTGGCAGGAGGAAGGTTGATTTGGCAGCCTACGTGTTCCGTTTATTCGTTACGATGCTCGCAAGCCTTCCGGTCTACGTTTTGTTTCGATATCTAGTGCTCACGCGCAGGGCAAGGCGTCTCGGGGTAAAAGCGGGTACCGCCAAAGTGAAGTTAACGTTCAATAAGCTCAGAGAACTGTGTCTGGGCTTATTTGTTATCTTTATGATGGCGCTGCTCATATTTGTATGGCAGGGAACGATCCATTCGCCGGTGGCGGCGCTGCGGATCGTAAAGCAGCGGATCCTTTACGGAGAGGGGATCAATCTGGTTCCGTTTCGCACCATCAGGAATTATTACAGAACCTTTGGCGTGCGGGGAAATCTGTTTGGCATCAATATTTTGGGAAACGTCTTGATGTTTGTTCCCTGGGGATTTGGACTTTTATTTCTTTGGGAAAAAAATCGTCGTTTTTGGAGACTGTGTTTCTTTTCGGCAATATTGCCGGTTTTTATCGAATTCTCACAGCTCTTCATCGAGCGACAGGTGGACGTGGATGATTTTATCCTGAATTTCCTGGGTGGCATGTTGGGAGGTCTGTTGTTCTTTCTCTTGGCAAAGATCTTCCCGAAATTGAAAACGGCGGCATTGTGATAAGCGTTCCGGAAAACATGACAAATATGTCAGATAAATAAAAAAGGAACTGACGAAGAGGCGTGAAACGGATTACGTAATCCGCGGGAGGAAACAACATGGAAAGAATTGCAGACAACATGGTTCGCGAAAAGGCGATAACAAGGACAAGCATCATAGGAATATGCACCAATGTTTTTCTTGCCGCGTTTAAGGCGGGAGCAGGATTGGTGGCGGGATCCATCTCCATTGTTTTGGATGCCGTCAACAATCTGACTGACGTCCTTAGTTCCGTGATTACCATTTTGGGCATCAAGCTGGCGAAGAAAAAGCCGGACGAAAATCACCCTTACGGCTATGGCAGGATTGAGTATTTCAGCACGATCTTGATCGCGCTGATCGTTTTTGCCGCGGGCGTTGCTTCCTTGGTGGAATCGGTGAAGAAAATCATCTCGCCGTCCATGCCGGAGTATTCCCTTGTGACCGTCATTATCATCATTACTTCCGTTATTACGAAGCTGATCCTTGGCCGCTTTGTAAAAGGCCAGGGCGAGAAATATGCTTCGGACGCGTTGGTTGCGTCCGGTTCCGATGCGAGCTTTGATGCCATTATTTCGGCTTCCACGCTGGTTGGCGCGGCGATCACTTATTTTCTTCAGTATTCCGTGGACGGGATCATCGGTGCGATCATCTCGGCTTTCATCGTGAAGGCAGGCTTTGAAATGATGACGGAGGCACTCAGTCACGTGATCGGAAAGCGCCCCGAGAGTGCCATCACGGGAGAGATCAAGCAGACGGTAAACGCTATTCCCGGCGTGCTTGGAACCTATGACTTGATCCTACATAATTATGGTCCTGACTCCGCCATCGGCAGCCTTCACGTTGAGGTAGACGGGAAAATGACGGCGACGGAGCTGCATGCGTTGACGCAGAAGGTGCAGCGCGCCGTGTTGGAGAAATTTCACATTTTCATGACTGTCGGCATTTACGCCGTCGACCAGGAAAATGAAGAAAAAACGAGCATGCGTGAGAAAATCGGGGAAATCAGCAAGAGTCACGAGGGCGTGTTAAACTGCCATGGCATTTTTATCGACCTCGGCGAGAAGAGGCTATCCTTTGACGTGACCATGGATTTCAGCATTCAGGACAAACTCAAGATGAGTGAGACGATCAAAAAGGAAGTGGAGACGGCGTATCCGGGATACTTGGTGAACGTCAATTGCGATACAAATTATAGTGAATAAAATAAAAAATCGCAAAAATTGGTAAAAGTGATTGACATATTAGGAAACTGTCTGTATAATCTGATTGTGTCGGCGTAAGTTGTTTGCTGACTTGTAACTGTTGACCGTGCATCGCCATTCGGCGGGAAAGGAGGTAATAAGATGTTCATTCGCGTACGTAGATTTGACAACGTTTATAGCTATCATTATACCTCCTGGAGACGCGTAAAATAGCACGGTAGGCTTCATTTCCCATGGGATTTCCATGGCTATGGAAAACTATAGAAAATCGCTAATTTACCCTGGTACCGGAAGGTATCAGGGCTTTTTTTTGCGACATGGAAGGGAGTGAGGCTTATGTTTCAGATTAAAAACGTAACGCTTATACATAAAAAAGATCTAAGAACAATTTTGGAAGATTTTTCTCTTGTCTTGAATGACGGGGATAAGGCCGTGATGATCGGCGAGGAGGGAAACGGAAAATCCACCCTGATGAAATGGATCTATGATCCGGAACTGGTGGAGGATTATGTGGAATCCAAGGGGGAAAAGGCACTCAGCGGTGAGAAATTAGGGTATCTTCCCCAGGAGCTACCGGACATCGAAAAGAAGAAAACGGTTTGCGAGTACTTCATGGCTTGCCTGGAATTCTTGGATCAAACGCCAAAGGAACTGTCTAAGATGACAAAGGATTTTGGGGTGGAACCGGAGTTTTTTTATCGGGAGCAGGAGATGCAAACGCTTTCCGGCGGAGAGCGGGTGAAGGCGCAGATGATGCGCATCCTGATGGAGAGGCCAAGCATTCTTCTTTTGGATGAACCCTCCAATGACATTGACATCGAGACGCTGGAGCTCATGGAGAGTCTGATGAATGATTGGAAGCACGCGGTGCTGTTCATCTCCCATGATGAGACGCTGATCGAGCATACGGCGAACCGGGTGATCCATTTTGAACAGATCCGGAGGAAGACCAAGTGCCGTCATACCGTGGCAAACGTGCCTTACCGGCAATACGTGGAGGAGCGCCTGCATGGTTTCGAAAAGCAGGAACAGATTGCCCTCGGCGAACGGCGGGAGAAGCGGATCCGGGACGAGAAGATCCGGAAGATGGAGCAGAGCGTCGGAGCGAGGCTCGACGGCATTTCCAAGGTGGACCGGGATACGATCGGAAGGCTCCTGAAAAAGAAGATGAAGAACGTCAAGGCCATGGAAAGGCGTTTTGAACGGGAAGATGAGAACATGACGGAGATGCCCGAGCAGGAAGAAGCCATTTTCTTCAAGCTGGGGGATAAAAACAGCGAAATTCCGGCAGGTAAATGGGTATTGCAATATGAGAACGCGGCCTTGCGGACGGCGGATGGCGGTAAACTCCTGGCGAGGGACTTGGAATTAAAGATCAAGGGATCGGAGAAAATTGGGATCATTGGAACCAACGGTTGCGGGAAAACGACGCTTCTGTCAGAAATTGCAGCGCAGCTTCTTGAGAGGAAAGATCTCCATGCAGAGTACATGCCACAGAATTATGAGGCGCTTTTGGACATGGACGTAACTCCGGTGGATTTTCTGGATGCTTCCGGAGACAAGGAAGAGCGGACGAGGATCCGTACCTATTTGGGGTCACTGAAATATACGGCGGACGAGATGGAGCATCCCATTAGGGAACTGTCCGGCGGGCAAAAGGCAAAGGTGCTGTTGTTAAAGCTTAGCATGTCGGGCGCGAACGTGTTGATCTTGGATGAGCCGACGAGAAACTTTTCGCCATTGTCAGGACCCGTGATCCGCAAGATGCTGCGGGAATTTCCCGGCGCAATCATCAGCGTGTCCCATGACCGGAAATACCTTTCGGAAGTGTGTGACAAGGTTTATCGCCTGACGCCGGAAGGATTACGTGTCAATGGGGATGGTTCCAGTGACACGTGACACGCTCGGCGGCGTGGTTGGAAGGAGAAATATGAATCAGATTGGAACGAAGACAATAGAGACGGAGAGATTGATTTTAAGAAGGTATGTTGCTGCTGATGCGGAGGACATGTACCGAAACTGGGCGGGGGATCCGGAGGTGACGAAGTTCCTCTCCTGGCCGACGCATCCAAACGCGGAATTCACCAAGAGCCTTTTGGAGAAGTGGGTCACCTATTATGACGAGGGCCGGACCTACAATTGGGGCATTACCCTAAAGGGCGAGGATCACGTCATTGGAAACATTGCCGTGGTGGAGCGCGATGAGCGAACCCGTTCTTATGAGATCGGTTACGCGCTGGGCAAAGCCTTTTGGGGACGGGGCATCATGCCGGAGGCCTTGAAGGCCGTGATCGCCTATCTGTTTGAGGGCGAGAAGGACTTAAACCGCATCATTGCCACCCATGACGTGAGAAACAAGAAATCCGGGCGCGTGATGCAAAAGGCCGGCATGCATTTTGACGGCGTGCTCCGTGCTTCGAAGAAGAATAATCTGGGGATGCATGATACGGCGTATTACTCCATTTTAAGGGAAGACCTGGTGACAAAGGAGCAGTATGAGGCGCTCTTTCTAGAGATGAATCCGGGATTTTTCGAAAGAGAGTACGTTCAGAGGGTTCCGGAGGAAGAAGCGGCGTCGGAAATGTTGCTCCGGCTACAGGGATTTGATGAAAATCGTTATGAGAAAGCATTTGGGGACAACGTTACGTTTGGCTATTATCACGGTGACTTGGAAGAACTCCGCAAGGTTGTGGAGAAGGTGGTACCGCACTGGACAAAGTTTTTTGAGGAAGATTCGCGCGTCTATTGTGGCTTTGTGGACGGAAAAGTTGTCAGCTTTTGCATGATCCAGGATTTTGGGGAGCACGTGGTAAATGGCGTTAACTGGAAGATTGGCGGGCCAGGGTGCGTTGGAACGCTTCCGGAGTATCAAAACCGTGGCATCGGCCTGACCATGGTGCGGAACGTCACGAAGATCCTAAAAGACGAGTTTTATGATTATGGTTATATTCATTATACCTATGAAACAAATTGGTATGCGAAGCTGGGATATCAGGCGTTCCTAAGATGGAATGGGAAAGGTTTTGTAAATCCCGGATTGTAGAAAGCATCTGGAATTTGACTATATAACAGGAGGATGGATGAGATGGTAATGTTTTTAAGACTTAGGAATATCTGATCGCCGGAAGCCGTTGATAAATGGTTTCCAGCAGATCTCACGAAAGATGAAGAAACTTGTGAACTGTGAAACAATTTATCAAAAAGGAGAAAAATCATGATATTCCAAGACAATATAATTAAAAAGTATTTAGAAAACGTATATTTTATTGCAGGAACGCCCTGCGGCGGAAAGACGACGGTCTCAAGGGCCCTCAGTAAGAAATATGGAATCCCCGTTTATGACATTGATGAGCGCTTTGAAGAGCATCAGCGTATGTCGGATCCCGTATCGCAGCCCTCGATGAACTGGCAGTTTAAGGATGCGGATGAGTTCTTTGGACGGAGCGTGGAAGAATATCGCTCCTGGCTATTGAAGAACACGCGGGAGCAGCTGGATTTTGTGCTTTTGGATCTAATGCGGCTGTCTCAAAACGGCAAGATCATTTGTGACTGCCATCTGACGCTGGAACAGGCGGCGCAGGTCACGGAGCCTTCGCGGATGGCATTTATGATCAAGAAGCCGGTAAATCTTGTGGATGAGTACTGCAACCGCGCGGATCATCAGGGCTTTAGCGATTTCATCCACAGTGCGACGGACGTGGAGAAGGCCAAGAAAACCTGCAACGAGACGCTGCTGTCGCTTAATGAAAAGTTCTATGAGGACGTAAAGGCGAGCAAGTATTTCTGGCTTGAGCGAGATGACAAAAGGAGCGTTAAGGAAACGGCAGAGCTCGTGGCAAAGCATTTTGGAATTGAGACGGAGGGCGCTAAGGCAGGGGTACTTAGACGTGAGGCGGAGACGCGAGACGTTCAGATCGTACGGGTCACGAAGGACACGCCTTTTGCAGAAGAATTCCTACAGTTCGTGGAGAATTGCTCCTGGACGGAGGTCAGAGACCATATTGCAGGCTTGATCCGAGGCTGGGAATTCACGGACTGGGAGACCATGTTTGCAGCGGTAGCGGACGGTAAGATCGTCGGCATGACTTCGCTCTTAAAGACGGATTACTATCCCTTGCCGGAAATCTTTCCTTGGGTGTCCTGTGTCTTTGTGGAAAAGGAATGCCGGGGCAGGCGCATCAGCGAAAAAATGATTGCCGCGGCCAACGAATACGCAAAGTCTCTGGGGTTTGAGAAAACCTATATTCCCACGGAATTCACGGGATTCTATGAAAAATATGGGTATTCCTACGTAAAGGACGTGGTCAACTACGGAGGCGGCACGGATCGCCTTTACGTGAAGGGAATCTAAGCGTAAGACGCCTAACCTTTGCGGAATGGCAACCACTATATGAGGGGGTGATCGTTTGAATTATTTTATAGAGGGAATTCAAGGCGCCGGTAAGAGCACCTTGACGGGAAGGCTTGCGGAGAAGCTGCCTGACTGTCACGTGTTCCGGGAGGGAGATTACAATCCAGTGGAACTGGCATGGTGCTCTTACCTGACAAAAGAACAATATGAAGCGGTGCTCGGTAAGTATGCGGAGATTGCTGACGAAATCAGAGCAAATACCACTGTTGAGCGCGTTTTTGCAACTGAGGGCATGAGCGCGGACAGGAATGCGGAAGACCGTTACGTGCTTACTTACACGAGAATCCTGACGGATATTCCCGGATTTCATAAGGATCTGGAGCAATACGAGATTTACAACGGCCGCGTGGACAGAGAAACCTTTCGGCAGATCATTTTTTCCAGATATGCGAAGTGGCGCGGGGACAATCAGGTTTTCGAGTGCTCCATCTTTCAAAACATTGTGGAAAACCAGATCCTGTTCTTTGAGATGACGGATGATGAGATCGTGGAGTTCTACAAGGAGTTGGCACAAGTGATCCAGGTTGAGAATTACAAGATCCTTTACCTGGACGTGCCATGGGTGGCGGGAACGCTGGAGATCATCCGCAAGGAACGCGTGGACGCGGAGGGAAATGAAATGTGGTTCCCGCTGATGCTGGGATTCCTTGAGGATTGTCCTTATGGCAAACGCCATGGATTAAAGGGCTTTGACGGCCTGGTGAAGCATTTGGAGCACAGGAAAGATTTGGAGCTCCGGATCCTGCGGGAGGTATTCCCGGAGCACGCCGTGGTATTAACGTCAAAACAGTACGCGTTGGAAAAGTTAGATCTGTAAGAAATGATAAAGCAGGAAAGAAGGATGAGACTGAAGTGCTGACAGTTCTGCAAGAATCGTTATGGTAGTCTGTCAGAGCTTCTGAAAATTCTGTAAAGTTACGAACTTACGTAAAGGGGGCATGTGGATTGACGAGTATTTTAGAGAAGGCAAAAGCCTTTTATGATTTAGAGAATTTTGAGTTTGACCAAGTGGGCGGACATGACGGCGGAAGAAATCTTGTCTATGTCTGCAAACAAAAGGATGAAAAGAAATACGTATTACGAATTTCCGCGCTGGGCGACAGGGCCATGGAGGAATATGAGGCGGAGACGGAATTCGTGCATTACCTTGCGGAAAATGGGGCATCCGTTGCGGACGTGATCCCTTCGAAGAACGGAAGATTTGTGGAGTGCATGGAAGAAAACGGAACGGAATGCTTTGTTTCCCTGTTTGCATATGCCAGGGGAATGCTCCTTTCCGATCAAGGCTATCGCTATCGTGATGGGGCGCCGCTCTCCGAGCTGTTTTACAACATGGGAAAGACGATCGGAGCGATCCACAGGCTTTCGAAGCAATATCAGCCGGTGCACAAAAGGCAGCAGTATTTTGACAAGTACAACGTGGACGATATCGGTAAGGTAATCCCAGAGACCTACGCTGAGCTGAAAGCAGCCATTGCGGATCGCTTGGAGAAGTTCAAGGCTCTGCCCATGGATCCGGAGAGCTACGGGCTGGTGCATTTTGATTTTAGCGACGGAAATTATCACGTGGACTATAGTGACGGTGCGATCACGACCTTTGATTTTGACAACTGTATTTACTGCTGGTATATGTTTGACCTCGCACACCTTTGGACCCACGGCGTTGGCTGGTGCATGTGGATCGAGGACGGGGAAGAGCGCCTTAAGTACATGAAGGAGAAGTATTTTGCAGTGGTCCTTGAGGGGTACCGGAGTGAGACGAATCTTCCGGAAAGCCTGCTTGAGAAATTGACGCTCTTTATCGACATGGTGCTGATCGAGGGCATTGTGGACGAGTTTGAGTGTGCCGCACGGGAAGGCGAAGAGCCGGATCCTGAGGACATAGAGGATTACGTAAAATGCCTAGTGGAGGATATCCCCTACGCAGGCGTAGGAGTAGATTTGTAAAGGCAGGCTTCCGTTTGGAAACGGGAGAGGCCATAAGCTTTAACGGAGGAATGGGATCATGACGGAAAAGGTTCGTTTTTTGGAAGAAATCGGCGCGAACGGCCACGTGGCTTTGAACGTATTGCAGTATGACGGGTGGCTTCTGCGTTTTTCAAACGGTTACACCAGCAGGGCCAATTCAGTTTGCGTGCTCTATCCGTCCACGAGACCCGTGGAGGAGAAAATCGCATACTGCGAGAAGTGCTATGCCAGTCAAGGCTTGCCGACGATCTTTAAGGTGACGGACCTGGATAAGGAGTTTTCAGACCTGCTCGCAGGACGCGGTTATCAGATCGTAACGCCGACGGACGTCATGGAGGTTGTCGCCTGGAACGCTGAGAATGCCCCCCTTTGTCATGAAAATTCCGGGCAGGTGAGTGGCGGATGCGGAGAGGTGCATTGCAAGTTTTCTTCCGAGCCATCGGAGTGGCTTCCCTATTATTTTATCTTTGAAAACATCACTGACGAAACAAAGAAAAATACCTTTCAAAAGATGCTTTTGAGGGTGATGATCGATGCGACGTATGGTATACTTTATTATGAGGGAGAGCCCGTGGCATGTGCTTCCATCGCGGTGGAGCATGGCTATGCGCTCTTGCATAACGTGATCGTCACCTCCTCCATGCGGGGGAAGGGACTTGGTGAAAAGCTTTGCCGCGCCATGATCGCAAAGGCGAAAGAGATGGGGGCTGAGCACGTGTTTCTGCAGGTTGTTCAGTCAAACCAGGTGGCGATGAATCTATATAAAAAGTTAGGTTTTCAAAAGGATTATACTTACTGGTATATGAAGAAGGCTTAAGGCTTGGGTGACTGACGAAGGCGCCTTACGTTGACGCATTGGGGGACGGAAAATGTATTATCATGCATCAAGGACGCCGGGAATCCGGCAATTAGAGCCGCGAATCTCGAATCATAACGTACCGCTCATCTATTTTTCGAAAAAAAGGGAAAACGTGTTGGTTTACTTAAGCAATGCCGTTGAAAAGTATTGCAAAGAGCAAGGTTTTGCGTATGACGGGACATGGTCGAAATGGGGCCCGTACGGGTTTGAAAAGGACGGGAGACTGCGGTTCGAGGAATATTATCCAAACGCCTTGGAGAGCACGTATCGGGGCGTGTCAGGATATATCTATGAGGCGGCGGAAGTAGTGGATTCCGGATTTGCCTTGCAGATCCCGGATGCGGTGACCAGTGAGATTCCCGTGGACGTGACGGGAGTAGAGTTCGTGGCGGATGCGTACGAGGAGCTTCTTCGCGCTGAGCGGGAAGGACAGATCACAATCATGCGATACGAAGAATTAACGCCGCAAAAGAAGGAGTGGATCCAAAAGACCATGCTTCAGGAATATGCAGACGCAAAGGATCATCCAGAATATCAATTCTTTTTGCGCGGCACCTTTTCGGAGCTTTTTTGATACAGGTCTTAAGATGGCAGAGTGCATTTTTCGTGATGACGATGGAGGGAAACTATGGAGATAAAAGAGGGCGACCTGCGCATTCGGGACATCGGGATTGAGGATTGTGAAAAGCTGGCCAGATGGTGGAATGACGGTAAGGTCATGGCGCATGCGGGGTTCCCAAACGGATTGGGAACGACGGCGGCGGAGATCTGGGACAAGGTTTCCGGCGACACGGACGATACCAGAAGGCGCATGATCATTGAGTATCAAAACAGTGCGATCGGAGAGACGAACTACTATAATCTCGGAGATCACGTTGCGGAGATTGGGATCAAAATCTGCGACGAAACCTATCAGGAAAAAGGGCTCGGGAAAAAGATCCTAAGCATGCTGATCTCGAAACTGTTTTCGATGGGATATGAAAAGATCATCTTAAACACCAATCTGAAAAACACCAGGGCGCAGCACGTTTATGAGCAGATGGGATTTCAAAAGGTCCGGACGTGCATGGATTCCTGGACGGATCAGGTTGGCGTGCTTCAATCCTTTGTGGATTATGAGTTGGTACCGGAAAAATTTGTGGATTTCAGATAAGGAGGCGGACATGGAAACGAAGTATTACGTTGTCGTGAGCATTGAAGGGGATTATGCAAATCTTAAGAGGACTGACGTGGAATCAGATGATTTAAAGCTTGTGGCAAGAGCACTTTTGCCCGCCGAAATTAATGAAGGTAGTCAGCTTAAGTACGAGATGATGGAATATGAGCTGATATGAGGGTGAAATAAGACGCTTTTTGCATCGCATATGTAAGAGATGCAGTGGATAGACAACAATGCTGGTCGACAGATTGGCGTGAATGGGAGAAAAAAGTGAAGATTAAGAAACTGGAAGGTAAAGAGAGATTTGACGCGTATTTGACTGCCGTTTATTGTTTCCATATGCGGGTGGAGGATCCGGAGGCTGAGCGGGCGGTTTATGAGGCTGACGTGAAAGAGGATTGGGGCGCCTTTGATGAGAACGGAACTCTTATGGGCAGGATCCTGAATCACAAGTTTGACTTTTATCTGGACGGAAAGACCGTAAGATGCGGCGGCATTGGAGCCGTTGCAACGCTGCCGGAGTATCGCGACAAGGGCGTTATTAAGGCGATCTTCAAGGAGTTGTTGCCTGCAGCCTACAAGGACGGAGAGGTTATTTCGGCGCTGTATCCCTTCAAGCATGAGTTTTACCGCAAGCAGGGCTATGAGGTTGTGCCGGCATGGAATGAGTATTCCCTGACGCCGGGACTCCTTTGTAAGTATCGCTTTGACGGTGAGGTTTGCAAGTGGAACGTGGGAGATCCCGTAACGGACTTTATGACGGTCTACAATGCATTTGCACCGCAGTTTAACATGGCGCTGGCGCGCACCGAGGAGCAAATGCAAAATCACCTAAAGGTCGATAAGGCCTATATTGACAGGAAGTTTTCTTATGTGATGAAGCAGAACGGAAAGCCCATTGCTTACATTATTTTCACGGATATCCGTCACGATCCCGCTGCTATTTTGGAGGTGGAGGAATGTGCTTGGACGGGGCGGGATGGCTTCCATGCCATCTTGGGCTTCCTTGCAAGATTTGAGGCGGATTATGGTACGATCAAGCTGACCCTGCCAAAGGGAATTGACCTGCTTCGCATCGTGCAGTCACCGCTTGCTTACGACATTGAAAAGATCCCGCAACAGAATTTCATGGTCAGGGTGATCAATGCCAAGAAGCTTTTAGAGGCAATCTACAAGCCTGCTGACTGCGATTTTACGATCAAGGTGTCTGACGAACTGATCGCGCAGAATAATGCGACCTATCGCGTACAGGCAGATGGCGTTAAGGCGAGCAGGAAAGAGAAGGCGGACATAGAATTAAATGAACGCGCGCTGGCACAGCTGGCGGTTGGGTGCCTGAATCTGGATGAGGCGATGCTCCGCAAGGACGTGACCGTGAACGGGAAAGAAGAAATGCTGAGACGCGTATTTGTTGAGAAGAAGATTTTTGTGGGAGAGCATTTTTGACATAAGTTTGTTTTGGTACGAAAAGGGGGAATTCAAAAGTGAAATTATTGGTGATTGACGTCCAAAAAGGGATTACGGACGAGGAATTATATGCATATGAAAGCTTTCTGGAGAACGTTAAGAAGCTGATCGCCACTGCGAGAAAAAACCAGGTGGAGATCATATATTTCCAGCATGATGACGGTCCGGATTCCGGTTTTTCCTTTGGAGACGAGGCATTTGAAATCTCTGAACACGTGACGCCGGAAGATGGCGAAAAGGTGTTTGTAAAAGAAATGAACAGCTGCTTCGGAAACAAGGAATTTGCCGCTTACCTGGAAGGGCAGGCGGATAAAGACCTGATGATCATTGGCCTGCAGACGAATTTCTGCATCGACGCAACCATAAAGTCGGCATATGAAAGAGGCTTTAAGGTATACGTGCCGGAAGGAGCGAATTCCACCTTCGACAATGATTACATGAGCGGGGAGACGACCTATCGGTATTATAACGAATTCGTTTGGCCCAACCGCTTTGTGGACTGTGTCGATATGGAAGAAGCCATTGCACTTTTAGAGGGACGAAGCATCGAAGAGTAGTTATCGCTTTGGTTTGTATGAGAGGTCCAAAGCTAGACAGCGTTGGGAGCGGGGGTGTTGAAAATGTGTGATTACAAGGGAATGGAATCCTATGATAAGGTGATCGACCAATTCACGCAGAAATCCTTGGAAATCCTAGGCGAGAACCTTGTTGGCGTTTATCTTCATGGCTCCGCCGTGATGGGATGTTTTCAGCCGAAGAAGAGTGATCTGGATTTCATCGTTGTGGTGAAGGACGCTGTGCCGGACGTAAGCAAGAAATCCTTTATGGAAATGGTCACAAAGCTGAACGCGGAAGGACCTGCGAAGGGGATTGAAATGAGTATTGTGAGGCGCGAGGTTTGTGATCCCTTTGTCTATCCGACACCCTTTGAACTGCATTTTTCCGTAGGGTGCCTCAATTGGTATCGGGAGGATCCGGAGGGTTTTCTTCAGAAGATGAACGGCACGGACAAGGATCTGGCGGCGCATTTCACGGTGATCCGCGCAAGGGGAAAGTGCTTGTATGGAGCACCCATCGTGGAAACGTTTGGCGAGGTACCGAAGCAGGATTACGTAGACTCCATATGGTATGACGTTGAGGGCTCGGCGGATGAGATCGAAGAAAACACCATGTATCTGACGCTAAATCTTGCACGGGTCTTGGCTTATCTCAAGGAGAAAACGGTGCTTTCCAAACAGGAAGGCGGCGAGTGGGGCCTTCGGAATTTGCCGCAAGAATACCATGGACTGTTGCAGGAAGCGTTACGGGAATATCAAGGCGGGGAGCCGGCATATGACGTGGAACGTGCGAAGGAATATGCGCAGTTCATGCTTTCTGAGATCAAGAAGTTGGTAAAGGATTGTAATTAGTAATTGGAGAAAGAGAAGGAGAATGAAACGAAATGGAAAAATACATTGAAGGAAATAAAGCCGCGTGGGAGGAAGCCTTTGATAACAGAGATGCCTCCTGGGGCGCGGACATTGTAGAAAAAATAGGGAAGGAAGATTACGCGTTCTTCAATCAGGAGACGCAGAACATCCTTAGATCAATGGACTTGGAAGGAAAGGTGATCGGTCAGTTTTGCTGCAATAACGGACGTGAACTGCTGTCCCTTGTAAAGAGCGGAAAAGCAAAGAAGGGTGTCGGCTTTGACATTGCTGAGAATCAGGTGGCTTTTGCCAATGAAAAAGCAAAGGAACTGAACCTGCCCTGTGAATTTGTGGCTGCCAACGTCTATGACATTGATGACAGCCATAAGGAAGAGTTTGACTTGGTGATCATCACCATTGGAGCCCTTTGCTGGTTTGAAGATCTGGATCGCTTCTTCGCCGTTGTGGCAAAGTGCATGAAGCCAGGAGCCATGATCGTGATCAATGAGCAGCATCCCTGCACGAACATGCTTGCAACGGAAGGGGATGAACCCTATGAAGCGGAGCATAAAAAGGAATGCCATTATTCCTATTTCGAGCATAAATGGGAAAGCAACGGAGGCATGTACTACATGACTCAAAAGTGCTATAAGTCCAAGACGTTTACCGACTATACCCATTCCATGTCCGAGATCATGACGGGAATGTGCCGTAACGGGATCGTCATTACGGGACTGCAGGAATTTGATTACGACCTCAGCGGAGGCTTTGGCGAGGTGGATCGCAGCGGATTCCCCCTCTCCATGATCATACGGGGCAGAAAGCTGTGATAACTCTCGAACTGGAAAAAATCATCCTGAATGAATCGTACGGAAGTGAAGCATTTTTTTTAAGAAAGGACGAAAGAAATGAAAGTTAGAGAAAGCGAATATTTAAAACTAAAGAAACCCATATTGAAAAAGCTGCTCGAGAAGCTTCTTGCGAAGTATGAATACGCATCCATTCTTGCAAATGACTCAAAGAGCACTAACTATCGCGTGTCTAAGACGGGGACCAATATCTCGGAGGATGGAACGTTATCTGAACGCGGATTCTGCGTGAAGGTCTATGATAACGGTAAGGCTGCGGAGTACAGCTTCAGTGCCATAGAAGAGGATACCGTGGACGCAGTATTTGATGAGATCACCAAAAGACTGGATACGCTTGGAAAGACTTTGCCTAAAGGAGTTACGGCTTTCGGCTTTGACGGCGTTGAGGACGAGAAGCTTTATATCAACGAGAGCACGGAGTACGAAGTTGATCCTGAAGAAAAGGGAGACAATAACATCATTGATCTTTTGACGCGCATCTCGGAAAAGGGCCGTGCTTATGATGAGAAGATCATTGACTGCAGCGTGGCGTTCTCTTATCAGAAGTACTCAAAGATGTTCTTATCCAGAAATAAGGATCTTACCCAGAACGTGATGTGGTCCTGTGGCTATATTGTAGCCATGGCGAAGGACGGAGAAGAGATTCAGAACGGGTATAAGCCCGTATCCATGCTGGGCGGCATCGAAGTGCTGGATACCTTGGAGAGTAAACTTGAGGATGCATGTAAGACGGCGATAGAGCTTCTTTCGGCCGAGCCCATGATCCCCGGCGAATATGACTGCATCTGTGAGCCCGACGTAACCGGAATGATCGTTCATGAAGCATTTGGACACGGCGTGGAAATGGACATGTTCGTAAAGGACAGGGCGCAGGCGCAGGAGTTTATCGGAAAGCAGGTAGCCTCTGAGCTGATCACCATGCACGACGGTGCATGTACCATCCCTCAGGTAGCCACTTACTTTTTCGATGATGAAGGGGTAGTGGCACATGATACCGTCATTATCGAGAAGGGAATCCTGAAAACCGGCATCTGCGATGCACAGTCAGCCATGCATCTGGGCGTGGCAGGCACGGGAAACGGCAGACGCCAGGATACCACTAGAAAAGCTTATACCAGAATGACCAATACCATTTTTGAAGCTGGTACAAGCAAGGTTGAGGACATGATCGCATCCATCGATTATGGATTCTTACTTTGCCAGGCTTCCTCAGGCATGGAGGATCCCAAAAACTGGGGCATTCAGCTCATGGTTGACATCGCCAGGGAAATCAAGGACGGTAAGCTGACGGGAAAGATCTTCTCGCCAATCGTTTTGACGGGTTACGTACCTGATCTGTTAAAGTCCATTTCCATGATATCCGACAGTATTGAAGCCGGTGGCACCGGTTACTGTGGCAAGGGCTATAAGGAATGGGTTAAGGTATCGGACGGCGGCCCGTATATCAAGGCAAGGATTAGATTAGGTTAATAATGGAGAGGTGCAATATGAAAGATAAAATCTTGGCCTCCTTGAAGAGGCTTAACGTTGAAGAATATATCATCAGCATATCGTCCTATAAAAGTGCTCAAATGTTTTTTGTGAAAAAGAGCCTGGATTGCAAGAGGGCGGAGAATACGAAAACTTATAATGTAAACGTATACAGGTCCTTTGAGAAAGACGGCCAGAAGATGAAAGGAAATTCATCCGTATACGTTTATAACGGCATGACGGATGCAGAGATCGACGCCAGCTTAAGCCGCGCGTATCTTGCAGCATCCTTTGTCTGCAATCCTACGTATGATCTTATGGAATGCACCGAAAACAAGTTCATCACCATGGAATCCGATTTATTCAATTATACGCTTGAAGAGTGCTGTGAGAAGGCTTCTGAAGCGCTGTTTGCAGAGGACAACAGGGAAGACGTGTTTATCAATTCGGCGGAAGTATTTGCTTATGAATCAAACATTGAGATCATATCTTCAACGGGCATTGAGTCCGGATATACCAAGAGAAGCATCAGTGGTGAGTTTGTAGCGCAGTGCAAGGAGCCTCAGGACGTAGAAACGTATAAAGACTTTAGATATAATGATCTTGACTGCGAGTCATTAAAGGCAAAGGTTCGCCAAACTCTTGAATATACGATTGACAGGGCAAAGGCGACGGAAGCGCCCAAAGCCGGAAAATACAGAGTGATCATCAGCGATTCCTACGTAAATGACGTCTTTAGCTATTACAGCGGAAGAGCCCAGGCTGGTTATATCTATGCCGGGTATTCAACATTTGAAGTGGGTCAGAACGTGCAGGCACTCAACGCGGATGGCGAAGCTGCGGACATAAAGGGTGACAAGGTAAGCATGACGCTGGTGCCTACCGAGCCTTTGAGCTATGAAGGAATCTGGCAGAGGGAACTGGAATTGTTAGATAACGGCGTGCTGAAAACCTATTACGGGGGCCTGCGTTTTTCAAGATATTTAGAAATTGAACCGACTGGATTTTTCGGCTGCGTCAACGTGGCTCCTGGAACGATGTCGGTTGAGGACATGAAGAAACAGCCCTATCTTTGGGTGGTGAATTTCTCTGATTTCCAGTTGGATGATTTCACGGGACACTTTGGCGGTGAGATCAGACTCGCTTTCCTGTATGACGGCGAAAAGGTTACGCCCGTAACCGGCGGTTCCATCAACGGCAGCATTTTAGATTCACAGACCAACATGCATTTCTCGAAAGAGATTCAGAAATCAGCTGACTTTGTGGGCCCGTACGCAATGTGCTTTGAGGACGTACCAGTAGCGGGTGCGTAGGAAGACACAATGGGGGATATATGAAAAAAGAATTTTTGGCTGTATTTAGTGGATTCCCGGAACATCATTTTTCGGAAGAAATTACAAAGCGGTTACGGGAGGAACTGACGGTGAGGAAGAGCATTGTTTTTATCACCGCCCGTCCTCTCGACTATGCACAAAATGACGATGACTGTGACGGAATGCATGAAATGTTTGCAGAGCAGGATTTGGCTTTTGAAAAGCATGCGGTGATCGATCAGAGAACCGAACCTTCTTTGGCAAAGGAGCTTGTGGAGAATGCCGACTGTATCTTTCTTATGGGAGGCGGAGTCTGTGAGGAGCAGCTCAATCTGATCAAGGAAAAAGGCTGTTACGAGGCGTTGCTTCATTGCCATGCGGCAGTTTTCGGCGTCAGCGCAGGCTCGATGAACATGGCAAAGAATACCGTGGATTTCTTTGAGTCCATGGAACCCTTTCCGGGACTGGGATTTACGAATATGACCGTGAGTTGCCACCATAATCCGGAAGATACCTGGCGCTACGAAAAGACGCTCCAAATGTCTGAGGACCGCGTGGTATACGCCATGGAGGACATGAGCGCATTCTTTATCAAGGACGGGAAGATTGACATTGTCGGAAAAATCTACCGCGCAGAGAATAGGGAACTCAGATTGCTAACGGAAGAAGACGTAAAGGAATTAGTCATGGAATATAAAATCGTGCCGCTGCCAAAGGAGCAGTGGAAGGGCGTGCCCATTCTGATGAAATATACGACGGAGGAGTATTATGATCTCGAGGTTTCGGAGAATGCGGACGCTTTTGAGGCGAAGATGATAAAGAAGA
>JAEEGL014188634.1_pt1 | contig 56041 bp, 39 predicted proteins | sample 9134231 | NCBI WGS metagenome assembly JAEEGL01 (sample SAMN16246548, study PRJNA631951) | gut metagenome | biome: gut microbiome; feature: rumen; material: fiber-attached | host: Bos | place: Iran: Karaj | collected 2018-10
ATGAGTTTGGCGCCGGCGGCATGGGCCATCTTGCTCAGCTCGGGGATGTTGGCGATGCGGAGCAGGGGGTTGTTCATGGTCTCGGTGTAGACGACCTTGGTGTTGGGGTGCTCGGCGAGTGCTTTCTTGACGGCGTCGAGGTTCTGCATGTTGACAAAGGTGCAGTTGACGTTGAATTTCTTGAGGTAGTTGGCCATGAAGGCGAAGGTGCCACCGTAGGTGGTCATGGAGGCCACGATGTGGTCGCCGGCGTTGACCTCGTGCAGCAGGGCGCTGGTGATGGCGGCAAGGCCGGAGCCAGTGACCCAAGCCATCTCGGTGCCTTCCATGGCGGCGAGGCGCTGGCAGAGGGCGAGGTTGGAGGGGTTCCAGTGGCGGCTGTAGAGGAAGTAACCCTCGGTCTCGCCGTGGAAAGTCTCGGTCATCAAGTGGGCCTCGGGGAAGGTGAAAGTGGCGCTGTCGCAGATTGCGGGGTTAACACCACGGTTGGCATCGCGGCCATCGATACGCTGAATAGCGGTTGCGGGATCAAATTTGCTCATGTTTGTCTGTTATTTAGTTTTTGTACTTATTAAAATTTGGAACTGCAAAAATACAACATATTTTCGACATGACAAAAAAAATGTTTCATCGCCTCCCCGACAATTCTACGACACCCCTCCCTATCCTCTACGACTGTTCTCCGCTTGTTCACCGCCTGTTCGCCGATTTAATCCGGTGAACAACCGGTGAACAAGCGGAGAACAGACGGAGAGGAGTCGGAGAGGTAGCAAAGTGCCACTGGCGCTCCTGTGGAGAGACTCTGTTTTAAAAATATTCTTTTTTATGCTTTTTGCGAAATTATTTGTATATTTGCATTTTAAAATTGAAACCTTAACTAAATATATGAGACTATGAAACAAACCATTACCATTATTGCGGCGGCGGCGATGCTTCTGTGGTCGTGCGGGGGCAAGCGCAATGCCGATACGGGGTGGAGCGATTCAACACCCGTGAAAATCATGGTTATCGACAACATGGACGCCGCTACGGAGCGCAACTATGTGGGCGACGTCTCCTCGGAGAAAGATATCAGTCTGTCGTTCACTTTCGGCGGCACCATCACCAACGTGTACGTCAGCAACGGACAGTATGTCACCAAGGGGCAGGTGATAGCCACCATCGACAGTGCGTCGGCGGCGAGCCTGCACGCCACCGCTTTGGCGACCTTGCGCCAGGCCGAGGATGCCTACCGCAGGCTGGAGCCCGTCTACAAGGAGGGCGGCCTGAGCGAGGTGCGCTGGATGCAGATGGTGACGGACCTTGAGAAAGCACGCCAGGCGGAGCTGAGCAGCCGCCGCCGTGTGGACGATTGCACCATGCGCGCCCCCTTCAGCGGCACCGTGTCGTGCTCAGCCCACCACGTGGGCGAAGAGCTGCGCCCGGGCGAGGTGTACTGCAAGGTGCTTGACATGAACAAGCTGCGAGTCTCCTTCTCGGTGCCTGAGCAGGAGATGACCCGCATAGCCATAGGCGGGGCGGCGAAGGCTGTTGTGCCGTCGCTCGACAACCGCGAGCTGAAGCTGCGCATCAGCGACAAGAGCCTTATTGCAAACCCGCTGGGCCACACCTACCGTGTGCACGCCTCGGTCGTGGAGGGCGACGTGAAGGACCTGCTGCCGGACATGGTGACCAAGGTGACCGTGGCCAGCGAGGTGAAAAACGATGACAGCGAAGAGCGCCGCGTGGTGATGCCGTCGAACTGCATACACACGATGCCGCAGGGCCAGATAGTGTGGGTGATAGAGAACGGCGCCGCCAAGCAGCGTACCGTGACGGTGGGCGACTTTGTGAAGAGAGGCGTGCTGATTACCGACGGCCTGACGCAGGGCGACACCGTGATTACCGAAGGCCACCAGAAGATGTACACTGGAGCAAAGGTGAAAGTAATTGAATAAGGCTATGGCACGAAGGACTAATATCATAGAGGCGGCGATGCGGAGTTTTCCGATGCTGGTGTTCACCCTGCTGGTGGTGATCGGCATCGGCATCTACGCACTGCCGAACCTGAACAAGAACGAGTTCCCCAACGTGGCCATCAGCCAAGGCGTGGTAGCCGTGGTGTACCCCGGCGCCACCGCCGAGGAGATAGAGGAGCAGGTGGCCGGCAAGGTGGAGGACTACCTGTTCACCTACACCGACGTTGACAAGACGAAGACATACTCGTACAGCAAGAACGGCATGCTGTATATCTTTGTGACACTGGTGAAGTCGGACAGCGACCCGAAGATTACCTGGTCGCGCATCCGCGAAGGGCTGTCGCTGTTCCGCATGACGAACCTGCCGCAGGGTGTTGTGGCCACGGCCGTCGTCGACGACTTCGGCAACGCGTCGTCGCTGCTGCTGGCCATAGAGAGCAACGAGCGGTCGCCGCGCGAGCTCGAGGAGATGGCCAAGGGCCTCTCGACCCGATTGCGCACCATACACGAGATGGGCAAGATAAGTATCGTGGGCAGCCAGCGCGAAGAGATAGCGGTGCACATGGACCAGATGAAGCTGACGCAGTACGCCATATCGCCGGCGGCAGTGCAGGCCGAACTGGCGGCACACGGCTTCCGCACCATATCGGGCAAGATAAGCAGCCATGACGGCAACGCCCTGGTGCATGTGTCGATACCCTACGGCAGTATCTACGACCTGGGCGAGCTGGTCATCTTCGCCGACCCGATAACGGGGCAGACGCTGAGGCTGCGCGATGTGGCACGCCTGGAGTCGCGCTACGAGCTGTCGAAGCCGCACATCAAATACTCCGACAAGAACGTAAAGGACAACCCATGCCTGATGCTCTCGATAGAGATGCGCCCCGGCAACAACGTGGTGGCCTTCGGCAAGAAGGTTGACAAGATAATAGCCGAATACTCCAAGACCATCACTCCGGACATCAAGATACACCGCATCACCGACCAGCCGCAGGTGGTAGACCGCTCTGTGCGCTCGTTCATGAAGGACCTGATAGAGGCTATACTGGTGGTCATCATCGTCATGCTGATGCTCTTCCCGATACGCACAGCCCTGGTGAGCTCGACGTCGGTGCCCATATGCATCGCGGCGACGCTGGGCATCATGTACTTCCTTGGCTTCGAGATGAACACCGTGACCCTGGCCGCCCTCATCGCCGTACTCGGCATGATAGTGGATGACTCGGTGGTGGTGATTGACGGATACACCGACCTGCTGCATGCGGGCCACTCGCGATGGTACTCGGCGGCAGTGTCGACGAGCAAGCTTGCCAACTCGATGCTCTTCGCGACGGCATCGATAGCCATGATGTTCTTCCCGGCGCTGGCCATCTTCAGCGACAACATGATGGGCGACTTCGTGAAGCTGTTCCCGTGGACGATACTGATAGCGCTGGCATGCAGCTTCCTGTACGCCATACTTGTGATACCCTTCCTGTCGTCGCACCTGATAAAGACCAAAGCCAACAAGCAGCCTTCACGCTTCGAGAAGATACAAGAGAACTTTTTCGGCGGTCTGCAGAACGGCTACAAGTGGCTGCTCGACCGATGCTTCCGCCACAAGAAGCTGACACTGGGCATAGGCGTCGCATCGGTGGTGGTCGGCGGATTGCTCTTTGCACTCATCAACATACAGGTGCTCCCCAAGGCCGAGCGCAACAGCTTCGCTGTGGAGATTCACCTGGCGGCAGGCTCGACGATAGCAGAGAGCAGCAGGGTGGCCGACTCGCTGACGCACATGCTGCAGAAAGACCCGCGAGTGGAGAGCATCACGACCTTTGCCGGAATGTCGTCGCCGCGCTTCCACATGATGTATGCACCACAGCTGGCATCGGACAACTACGCGCAGTTTATCGTTATCACCAAGAGCGACAACGCCACGAAGGAGATGATTGCTGAGTACGCACAACGCTACGAGAACATCTTCCCCAACGCGCAGATACGCTTCAAGCAGATGGACTACCAGTTCTCACCCTCGCCGATAGAGTTCTATGTCAATGGTGACGACTACAGCAAGATAGCACCAATACGCGACACCCTGATAAGGCTGATGAAGGAGAACCCCAACTTCTTCTATGTACACTCGGACTACGACGAGACAGAAGAGATGCTCGACATAGTGATGAAGACCGATGAGGCGAACCGCCTGGGCATCACCCAGTCGACGCTGTCGGTGTACCTGAGCGGCGCTCTTACGGGCACGCGCCTGTCATCGCTGTGGGACGGCGACTACAACATACCGATATCCGTCTACTCCGAAGGCAAGGAGGAGATGGACTACGGCGAGCTGGGCGACCTGCTGGTGCCCTGTGCGCAACCCGGCGTGTGGGTGCCGCTGCACCAGGTGGCCGACATAGTGCCGAGGTTCCAGCACAACAACATGCCGCACCGCAACGGTGTGCGCTGCGTGACGGTGTCGGCCGACGTGGTGGCCGGTGCCGGTCAGATAAAAGAATTCTGGAAGATAGCCAAACAGCTGAACAAGATAGAGATGCCAGAAGGCGTCACCTGGGAACCCGGTGGCACGGTGGCATTCTCGGCAGAAGTCTTCCCCTCGTTGATGCTGGCGGTGCTGGCAGCCGTGGTGGTGATGTTCATTGTGCTCATCATACACTACGGGAGGATAGGCATCTCGCTGCTGTCGATATCGATGGCTGTACTGTGCATCTTTGGCGCCAACTTCGGCCTATGGATTTTCGGGCTGGACTTCTCCATCACGGCAACGCTGGGCTTGATCTCCCTCGTGGGCATCATCGTGAGGAACGCAATTATCATGTATGACTACGTGGCCGAGCTAAGGAGCAAGTACCTGCTGTCGGTGACGGAGGCTGCCTATCAGGCCGGTCTGCGCCGCATGAGGCCCATCTTCCTCACCTCGGCGACGACAGCCCTGGGTGTGGTGCCGATGATTATGGCCGGCACACTGCTGTGGATGCCCATGGGTGTAGTGATATGCTTCGGCACTATCTTCACGCTTCCGCTGGTAATCACCATACTGCCTGTGGCCTATTGCGTGGCCTTTGAGAACAAGAAACGCCAGAACTTCCGTCCGTTGAATATGGCTAACTAACAAAGGAGGATTTGAAATGAAACTCAAGATAAAAGGGACCGGACTACTGAAAGCACTGCTGTGCGTCAGCCTACTGACAGCCTACGGTACACAAACGTCGGCCCAGACGCTGACCTTGGACAGTTGCCTGGCATTGGCGCGTAAGCACAACGCCGACATACGGACGTCGCAGCTGGAGGTGCTGAAAGCGCAAGAGGTCAAGAGGCAAGCATTCACCAAATATTTCCCGCAGCTGCAGTTGGGAGCCTTCGGTTACTATGCCGCAGAGCCGCTGATTCGCTTCGGTCTGGAAGACATCCAGTCGAACGACATGCGCGAACTGCTAGAACTGATATACGAAATAGCAGAGACCTCCACCGATGTCAAAAAGGAGTTGACGCTGATGAAGAAAGGAGCCAGCGTGTCGGGCACCGTGGTACAGCCCATATTTGTCGGCGGACGCATAGTGAACGGCAACCGGCTTGCCAAGCTGGGCGTGGAGGCTGCAGAGTTGCAGGCGACGGCGAAGATGCGCGACGTGATGGAGAACATCGAGTCGTCGTACTATCTCGTCACAGGCTTGCAGCAGAAAGTGGCCACACTGGAAGCGGCCCTCAATCTGATAGACTCGCTGGACCATACCGTGGATGTGGCGCTGGCCAACGGCTTGGTGACCAAAGCCGACGCCCTGCAGGTGCAGCTGAAGCGCAACGAGATGCTCGCCAACCAGCAGATGCTGACCAGCGGCATACGCCTGTCGAAGAGACTGCTCTGCCAACAGATAGGTATTGAGTACTCGGACGACATAGTCTTCGAGGAGCCCTCCTCCCCCAGCCTGCCGCCCCTCAACTTCAACAAAACGCTGCAACCCGACAGTCTGCGTCCGGAGATGCAGCTGCTGCGCATCAACGTGGAAGCCGAGAAGCTGAAGAAAAAGATGACCATCGGTGAGCAGCTGCCGCAGATAGCCTTCATAGGCATCGGCTTCTACGGCAACATCATCAAGACCGACCCCTCGGCCAACGGTATAGCGATGCTCTCGCTGCAAGTTCCGCTGACAGCCTGGTGGGAGAACGCCCACAAGATACACCAGCACAACATAGCCATAGAAGAAGCTCAGATAATGCGTGACAACTACACCAACCTGATGTCGCTCGAGGAAGAAAAGGCCTACAGCGACATGGTGGACGCCTATATGCTGATGAAGTCGGACAGCTCGGCGCTGGAAGTGGCGCAGGAGAACTACCGGTTGGCCAACCTCAACTATGAAGCCGGCAACGCCACCCTCTCGGAGGTGCTGCAGGCTCACGCCCTGCTGCTACAGGCCGAGAACGCCATCACGGACCGTCGCACGACGTATGTAGTGGCGCGCCGACGTCTGCTTGACTTGAGAGAAAACTAACTAATAGAAGAATAAACAAAACACACTATAATGAAGAAAAGCATTTTTATCGCTGCACTAACAGTGCTCTTCGCAATGGGCACCCAAGCACAGAAACCCGTGTTTGAGAGCGCTACGCAAACTTTTGGCTACAAGAACGACAACGGCACTTGGAAGTTGATGCCACAATACCAACGCGCCGGCGAGTTCGAGGGAAGTGTCAGGAGATGGGCACCGGTGAAGGTGGACGGCAAATGGGGATGCATAGACATTGACGGCAACATGGTGTGCCGCAACATGTTCCCCAGTAAAGAAGTTGCTCAAGAAGCCGGACGCCAATGGGAGAATCTAGTTGAACCAGGCAAGTGGGTGTACCCCGCCCGCAACGCAAGCGACGGTCGCTGGGGTTTTGTGGACTACTACGGCCGCTGGAAATACCAGCCGATTTATCAAGCTGCCAACCCCCACCAGGGGCGCGATCCGAAGAGTTACGCCTCGGTCAAAAAAGACGACCGCTGGGGCTGCATAGACGGACGCGGAGTAATGGTAGTGAACAATATCTTCCACAGCGCAGAGCAGGCTGAAGAGGCTGGTGCACAGTGGGCTGTTGGTCGAAATTACTATACGTGGCGCGTACCTGTCACAAACCCCAAGAACGGACTCTGGGGCTTCGTAGACTACCTTGGACGCTGGGCTGTACCACCCATGTATGAAGAAGTTACCCCTATGGGGAACGACAACAACTACCCATACACACAAGTGAAACAGGAAGGTCGCTGGGGCAACATCGACCGCAACGGTAACATCGTTAGCACCCCCATATTTTTCACGCAGGAAGAGGCCGCCGATGCGCTGCTACAATATGAGCACGGACGCAGCCTTGAAGGATGGCGCTACCCCGTAAGCAATCCCGTAAGCGGCAAGTGGGGCTGGGTCGACTGGAGTGGCGAGTGGCGCATACAGCCCAAATACGAGGCCGCCACACGATTTGCCAACGATACAGGACTCTTCGCCACAGCCAAACTGGATGGCAAATGGATGGTGGTCAGCGACACCGGCGACGACCTCTCGCGCAACGTCTTCACGCTTAGTAGCGAGGCTTGGCTTGCCGGCGACCAGTGGGACCGTGGAGAGGAACTCGGACACTGGCTCTATCCCATCATGGATCCCGGCACACAGGCTTGGGGATATGTCGACTACAAAGGCGAATGGGTCATCAAACCAACGTTGGAGGATGCAAAACTGTTCACCTACGTATGGAACGACCGTGTGGCTCCTGCCAAGATGGACGGCAAATGGGGCTGCATCGACCACACGGGACAGTTCGTGGTAAAGAACCAATACAACACCTCAGCCGAAGCGCAGATTGCCGGACGTCGTTGGGCAGAAGGACGCAAATTCTGATATCATGAGGACGCTGATAAATAATGCGACCATCGTCAACGAGGGTCGCATTTTCAATGGTTCGGTACTCATAGAGGGTGACCAGATAGCCGATATTGTTGAGGGCAACTGCCATATCGAAACGGGGAACACTGTTGATGCGACCGGATTACTGCTGCTGCCAGGCGTAATTGACACTCATGTGCATTTCCGCGACGGCGGCATGAGCGAAAACCCTGCCGGCAATTTCTACACAGAAAGCCGTGCAGCACGAGCTGGTGGTGTGACATCGGTGATAGACATGCCCAACACCAAGCCACAGACCACCACCCTTGAGGCTTTGGAGGCTAAGGAGGCGCTCGCAGCTCGCGACAGTGCCGTCAACTATGGCTTCATGCTCGGCGCCACCAACGAAAACATAGATACTTTGCTGGCTATTGAGCCCACACGCTATGCCGCAATAAAGCTCTTCCTGGGCTCTTCGACGGGCAACATGCTTGTCAATGACGCGGAGCAGCTCGACCGCCTCTTCCGCGATGCCCGCAAGCTCATCGTAGCACACTGTGAGGAGGAGCGCGTCATCCAGGCCAATATGGCCAATGCCAAACTACAATATCAGGGCACTCCAGAAGAGACTGCAGCACTACACCCCAAAATACGCAACAGCGAGGCCTGTTTCCTAAGCACTTACCACGCCATAGAGCGTGCTCGGAAATACGGCACACGATTCCATGTGGCACATATCTCAACAGCAACGGAGCTCAGCCTGCTCAGCAACTTTGATTTGGGGAGAAAGAGCATCACCGCAGAAGTGACACCTAACCACCTGTGGTTTGACGACCGTGACTATGCGGAGTTGGGCAACCTAATCAAGTGCAATCCTGCCATCAAGAGCAACGACGACCGGTTGGCACTATGGACAGCCCTCGAAGACGATCTAATAGATACTATCGCCACCGACCATGCACCACACCCATTGGAAGCAAAACACAAGCCATACTTCGACGCACCGAGCGGCATACCATCGATACAACACTCTCTACAGATGATGCTGGAGGCAGCCATCAACAATGATGAACTACTTACAATGATAATACAGAAGATGTGTCATAATCCTGCAGTACTCTTCGGCATAAAGGATCGCGGCTTTATCCGCAAAGGGTACAAAGCAGATTTGGTACTGGTGCGCACTGGCGTGGAAGAGACCGTCACCAAGGAATCACTGCTGAGCAAGTGCGGATGGAGTCCCTTGGAAGGTCAGACCTTTCACTCTCGCATAGAGTCTGTATACGTGAACGGCGGCACCGATGGCACCGCCGAACAACTGGTCTTTTGTAAATAATGCTATTTGATTCCAACGACAAGCTTAATCTTGTCGATGGAAGTTTCACGCTTCAAACTCGTATCGATATCCTTCGCTGAGGGACTCTTCTGAACCTCAATAAATGTTTCCTGAAGGTTGATGATACGGTCGCACTGACGACTGTAGCGACGCAAGTCCTCAAGATTCGTAATCTCGCTGACATCGCTGTAGGCCTTGTACATGCGGCTGTATGCCTTCACGATGTTGCGGAATGGGTTCTCCTTAAAGTCAATCATTGCCTCGTTGCGCTTAATCTGGTCAAGTTTCTTCTTGGTGGTGAGACAGAGGTTCTGCATTTCGATGTGTGCATTGAGCATGTCGATGAAACTGCGGCCACGCTCCACAGTGGCAAAACTGGGTCTAAGATCTGTCTGTTTACGCAGAAGTTTATAACCACTGGCGAGAGTTCGGTCGAGCTTCTTAACCGATGTGATTGTATCGTCATTACGGGCTATAGTGGTGCGCAGCGTGAGAACGTCCATATAACACTGCTGCACGTGACGCACCTCTTCAAGCTGCGCCTCGTAAACCTTAGCGCCCTCGGGATCACGGAACGTCGGCAGGGGTATGAGGTTATCGTTTATCTCACGGTATGCTACCACCACATCGTACAACTGCTTATTGGCAGTACCTCGACTCATGATGGTGTCGGAACGCTGCGTAATCTCCTCCAACTGGCTGAAGTAATCAACATACAACTGCTGAGCAGCCACAAAGTCTTCAAGACTCTGTATGAAGAGTAGACTCTCAGCGTTGGTGGTGAAGGACGGTGTCTGGTTCAACCCTTTCAGTACTTCTTTGTACGAACCAACCACTTGGCGGTATTTCTTTCCATACTGGTTACTTATGGCATCAGTACCGCTAACGATAGTGGCACGCAGGTCGATGGTCTGCATGTAGCGCTGTTGCACATTGATGACAGTACGCATGCGGTTTATATATTCCTCATATTCCTTCACGTCGGCAAACGACACTGGCACTGAAGTATGCTTGAAGACTTTGGTGTAACTGCGGTACACGTCACTATTTTCTTTCTCGCAGCGTACCTTGAGCACATTCTTGAAGTTCTCTATTTGGAATGGCAGAGAGTTGTTGCCAAGCACATTCTCCAGCATGTCATTTTGGAAAGCATTAAGTTCGTCCAGCTTGGCTATACTCTCATTTGTAGCATTGCCCACCGACAAGTCGTACTTGTTGTACACCATCAGATAACTGTAGTATAGGTCCTTCAACTCTTTAAGTTTCACCTTGTCAGTTATACCAGCACCATCACATTTCTCTATGATTGCCCTATGGTGCAACTCAATGTTTGAACGCAAATCCGAAGCAATACGGTTACGTTCCTCCTGCTGACGGCGGGCCTCTTCTATGGCACGCTGGCGTGCTGCCTCTCTCTCGGTCTCTATGCGCTGTTGCTCCAAACGGCTATAACGTATGCTCATCTTGCCCATCAAGTCAGCCAGCAGACGCAGACGGTACTCGTATATAGGATAGTCGGCCAGCACCGTGTTACTGTCAAGCCAAATGAGGCTGTCGCGAAACTCATAGTCGTTCTCTATCGAGCTGATGGCCTTCTGGGCTTTAGTGCGGATTGAAACGCAAAGGTTAGTGAGCGCAACATAATCCTCAGGCTGTTCTGCAAGGTAGGCCATCGCAGCCGCTGTGTCATTGACCCAAGCCGAATCCAGACCGTAGTTCCCCAGTATCTCCCCCACACTGAGTACAGTTGGCGGCTGTACCGGCTTCGGCTTTACCTTCGGCCTCTGGGCGACAGCAGTACCACAAAACACAATGGCTATCAGGAGCAATAGCAGACGTTTCATATTCTCTATTATTATCATTTATCTCTTTTTCAATCCCCGTAGGAAGAAGCATCAAAGCAATGCGTGCAAATGCTCTCCTTTGGCAGGCCTATGGCCTCACAGACATCAGCCACGGTGTTGAACTTGAGGGTGTCCACACCTACATGCTGACGTATAACCTCCACCATGTCGGCATACTGTTTCGTATCTGCGTTCTGGTATAAAGCAAGCTGCTCTTTTGGAAGCCGAGCGGCGGGCGTGCCCTCAAGTTCCTCTATAACACGACGTGTAATGAGCTCACGGTCGGTCTTGCTTTCACTGAAATTGAGGAAGGTACAGCCATGCACCAGCGGAGGACAACTGATGCGCACATGCACTTTCTTGGCACCATAGTCGTAAAGCATCTTCACGTTGTCGCGAAGTTGTGTGCCACGCACTATCGAGTCGTCACAGAAGACCACCTCCTTGCCCTGAAGCACGGCACGGCTGGGAATGAGCTTCATCTTGGCCACCAGGAAACGGTCGGCCTGGCTAACCGGCATAAAACTGCGGCTCCATGTGGGTGTGTACTTCAAGAGGCCACGCTTGTAAGGTATCTGGCGGCCATTGCTGTAGCCCAGCGCCATACCGATACCACTGTCGGGTATGGGACTCACAAAGTCCGGAGTGATGTCATCGCGCTGACCCATGATGCGACCCAAGTTATAGCGCACCTCTTCGGCATTGATGCCCTCATATTCGGTGCAAGGATAGCCATAGTATATCCAGAGGAACGAGCATATCTGGTTCTTCTTCTCTGCCTGGCGCAATACCTTGATGCCGCCATCCACAGTGACCTTTACTATCTCACCTGGACCCACGAAACGACAAGTCTCGTAGCCGAGATTAACATATGAGTGACTCTCGCTGGCTACAGCATAGTCATTGCCCCTGCGGCCGATAACTATAGGGGTGCGGCCATAGCGATCACGGGCGGCGATAATGCCATCGGGCGTCAATATCAGCATCGAACAGCTGCCCTTCACCCTATTGTACACATTCTCGATACCGTCCACAAAGTCCTTGCCCTGAGAAATAAGCAGTGCGACAAGCTCCGTGGGGTTTGTCTTGCCGCGACTCAAGTCTGTGAACTGCTGGTGACGTGCCAGGCAATCCTGCTCCAGCTCATCGATGTTGTTAATCTTACTCACCGAAGTAATAGCGAAACGGCCCAAGTGCGAATTCACCATCACCGGCTGTGCCTCGGTGTCACTGATGACACCGATTCCCACATTACCTGTCATCTCACCCAAATCCTTGGAAAACTTTGGGCGGAAATGCGAGTTCTGGATGTTGTGGATGTTCTGGTGTGCCTGACCATTATCAAATGTTGCCAGACCGGCACGTTTAGTGCCAAGGTGCGAATGATAATCTGTTCCGTAGAACAAATCGGAGATACAAGGGCGTTCACTTACTACGCCAAAGAAACCGCTCATAATGCTTTTTAGTTTTTAAATTATTATTATAGAATATATTGATAACGTTTACGTTGCCTATATAAAAAACATATTATTAAAGTGCAAAGATACACTTTTTCCTATTATCATTTATAAAAAGTTACCAACAAGATTTCACCGAACCGACAACAGTCAGTATTTGAGGAATTCTGCGACCTCACGCTCACTGATATTGCGATAGTGGTAGGTAGCCTGCGGCTCTCCGTCGGCTAACAGCATTATCAGCGGCCTGTTGCCATATGTAATGCCCATGAAGCGTTCGTTACCTATGTCGGCAGGCTCCAAATATACTATATCTGTGGTGTCGAGATTATGCCTTTTAGCAATTGAACCAATCTTCTCGCGACTCATGCGGCAGTAGGGACATCCGGGAGTGACAAAAGCCACTAATTTGTGTCCATCAGAAAGTTGACGTTCCTCGAGGGCTTCGTGCAGCAAAGCCTTGTCATAGAGCATATCTTCGTCGCCGAACATCCAGTTGTCTGGCACCGATATGGTGAAAACCGCCACTATCACAGCCACCACCAGTCCAGCAGTAATCAACACTTTTTTTCTGTTCGCAAGGCGTCCACGGTCTTCATCATTATTTACCAGTCGCATATACAACAGCACCAAAACTATAAGAACAGCGTTCTTCAGCAGCGACACCGCCGGAGACATATCGGCCAATCGACCCATGCACCGACACGAGTCCGTGCGTCCTATCAAAGCAGCGTAGCAGAGGAAGATGCTAAAAAGCAGAAGCATGGCCATTGCAGCGAGGTTAACCCACTTGTGCCACCAACCTACAGCGATTAGAACTCCAAGCAAAAACTCAGCAGCTATACATATACGCGTGGCAATATATGTCAGCGTGAGCGGCATAAAGCCGTAAGAAAAGACGTAAAGTTCAAAATCATCTATGGCCACAAGCTTGGCCACAGCGGACACAATAAACAGTGCGGCAAGCAAAACCCGCAATGCAATCCTACTTGCGGCCATATTCACGACACGAGACCTTGTGAATATCAACACGTGTCAGCGAGTGCGTCGGTGGCGTAGAGTTACTGTCGGTGATATGTTTCTCCTCGGCAAGTTCGGTGATGCTTTCGCATTTCATGCCACCGTCGACATAGATGAAACGGAGCGTGTTGTCCTCTTCAACGTCGTTGTATACACACTTGCACTGGCGTTCCTTGTTGCAGGAAACAAGCATCAGCATCGCGGCGGAGACTATAAGCAATATCTTTTTCATGGCATTACTATTCTTCAAAGATGGAGTCAATACGGAACTCATAGTCGGTACAAAGCAGCGGCTCAAGCCATATAGAGTCAAGCTCGTCGTGAGACTCATAGTACCTCAGCGATGTGCATTCGCCTTTGTCTATCTTGACAACACGCACGAGCGATGAACCCGCGCCTCGCACAATGCAGCGGCACGTTTTCTTTTTCGAACATCCAACTGCTGTCAGCAGCAGCACGACACCTGCCAGTATCAATATCTTGTGTTTCATAATCATAATGATTTCAATAATTCTTCGAGGCTCACCTCGTCGTGTATCAGCACGTCGCGTGGCTTCGAGCCGTTGCTTGGTCCCACAATGCCTGCGGCCTCCAACTGGTCTATTATGCGACCAGCACGGTTGTAGCCGAGCTGCAGCTTACGCTGCAAGAGGCTGGTGCTGCCAAACTGAGACGCAACCACCAAGCGGGCGGCATCATTAAAGAACTCGTCCTTGCTCTTGGCATCAAACTCCTTGTTGGGTTCTTCATTCTCATCCAGATATTCCGGCAACTCGAAGCCGTCGGGATAGCCGCGTTGATCTCCTATATATTTGACCAACTTGTCAATCTCCGGTGTGTCTATCAAGGCACACTGCAGACGTATCATATCCTTGCCGGCCAATGAAATAAGCATATCGCCGCGGCCTATCAGTTGCTGTGCACCACCGGTATCGAGGATGGTCTTGCTGTCGATGCCGCTGGTAACGCGGAAGGCCACACGCGCTGGGAAGTTGGCCTTGATGGTACCAGTGATGATGTTCGTCGTCGGACGCTGGGTGGCTATGATAAGGTGTATACCAACGGCGCGTGCCAGCTGTGCCAGACGCGCTATCGGCAATTCCACCTCCTTTCCGGCCGTCATGATAAGGTCACCAAACTCGTCTATAACCACCACTATGTACGGCAGGTAGCGGTGTCCGTTGGCCGGACTCAGCATCCGCTTGCAGAACTTGTCGTTGTATTCTGTTATCTTGCGCACCTTGGCCTGTTTCAGCAGGTCGTAGCGCGAATCCATCTCTATGCAGAGGCTGTTGAGCGTGCGCACCACCTTCTTTACGTCGGTGATAACGGGTTCCTCGTCGCCAGGCATCTTGGCCAGATAATGGCGCTCCAACGCCGAGTAGAGGCTAAATTCAACCTTTTTGGGGTCAACAAGCACCAGCTTAAGCTCGCTGGGGTGCTTGGTGTAGAGCAGGCTCGCCAGCACGGCGTTCAGACCCACACTCTTACCGGTACCAGTGGCACCGGCCATCAGCAGATGCGGCATCTTGGCCAAGTCGGTAACGAAACATTCGTTGCTGATGGTCTTGCCGAAAGCCACAGGCAGCTCCATCTTCGCCTTAGCGTTCTGGAAGGCTTCGCTTTCGAGCATGGTCTTCATGGCCACTATCTGCGGCTTGGCGTTAGGCACCTCGATGCCGACGTTGCTCTCGCCAGGTATCGGGGCTATGATACGTATGCCGAGGGCGGCCAGCGAGAGGGCAATGTCATCCTCAAGATTCTTAATCTTGCTGATGCGCACACCTGGGGCAGGCTTAATCTTGTAGAGGGTCACCGTAGGACCCGGCGTAGCGGTAATCTCGGTAATCTCTATGCCGTAGTCGCGCAAGGTCTGCACGATACGGTCTTTGTTTGCCACGAGTTCTTCCTTGGAAACACGCACATTGGAAACCTCCCAGTCTTCCAGCAGTGCCGTCTCGGGCATCACATAGTCGCTCAGATCCAGATGCGGGTCGTAGGGCTCGTCGATACCGTAGTGGCGGCGATAGTCGTCGTCATCCAGTTCCTCGGGAGTCTCTTCTTCCTGAGGTTCCGGTTCCTGCAGGGCCTCGCCGCCGGTGGGCTCTTCTATCGTGAAACTCACATCGCCGGATGTGGGCTCGCCGGTCTCATGGACGCTGACATCAGCGTCGAGGGCAATCTCCGCCCCTTGCGCTCTGGCGTTGATGCGGGCGAACTCGTCGTCGATGCTGAAAGCGGGCTCTTCGTCCACCGGAAGCTCATCTTCGGGCTGATGCTGCACCGGCTGGCGGAAAAGCTTAAGTGCCTCCTCCTCAAAATCGGCATCCACGCCCTCGTCTTCCTCTTGGCGGAGGGCATCAACTGCCTCAGCCGACCGTTCACCTTTAACCTTTAACCTTTCACCTTCATCCTCGGTCGCCACCGACTCAATCTCGTGTCCCACAACCTTAAGGCCCTTCACCATCTCCTCTTTCAACTTCTCACCAGTTTCCTTAATTTTCTCACCTTCCACTTTGGGCAGTTCAACCTTGTGAACCAGCACCAGGAAGAGCACAGCCACGAAAAACAGTGCCACCAGGGTCCACCAGCTCATGAGCTCGTGCAGCGGTTCGGCCATCTGAAGGCCTATGCCGGCATAGCTCTCGAAGCCGGCGCTCTTGACCCACGCGCCGCCGATATAGCCCAAGGTAAGCGAGCACCACAGCATCCAGAACACCGTGCAACCGAAGGTCTTCCACCACGGCATCACCACGACGTCCCACAGCCGCATGCCGTAGACGAAGAAGAGCAGCGAGAAACCAAGGCTCCCGATACCGAAGAGGTTGACAGCAAAGAACTCCGCCACCCCCTTGCCCAACGAACCGGCCCAGCCACCGCGCGCGTCGGTGACATAGTAGCCCGTCATCGCCACAACAAGGAAGACGGAGAATAGAACGTAGAACGCCCCACGGATATGGGCGAAACGCTTGCTGCCCAGAAACGCAATGAAAGCCGCCGCGCGTTTCTTCCCCGCAGCAGCCTTACCCTTGGCTTTCGATGTCTTTTTACCTTTGGCCACTCCCACTAATCTGCTTAACTATTTATTATTCATCCTGCAACAGCTCCAGTTCTTCCTGCAGCTGGGTGCCAAGGGTCTCGAGTTCCTCGTCGGTGAGGGTGTCGTAGCCGTCGGGCAGCAGGAAGTCGGCCTCTTTCACTTTACCCTTAATCACCTCGGTGGCGGTATAGGTGATGGCCTTACCCTCGCCAGCTTCCACGGTGCACTGCAGGGGCATACCCTTGATGCCGTCGAAGAGGATGTTGATGCGGGGGCCAATCTCGTCGCTGATCCACATCTCCGTCGGGTGGTCGGTGCCCTCCTCGTCGTAGCGGTGCTGTATGAGCTTCTTGGCGGTGACACCGGCGATCTGCTTGGTCTCGCTGGTGTACTCATAGTAGAAGTGACCGGGCTCGGTGTCGACAATCTCGAGGCTGTCGAAAGCATCAGCCTTCACGGTGTTCTTGATAATCAGCTTGCCTTCGCCCTGATAGTCGAACTCCGAACCCTGACTGCGGAGGTAACTCAGCAGCATACCGTAGTTCTCGCAGCGGGTGATGGTGAGGTTCTGCACCAGCACGCACTCTGAGAAGGGCGACTGGAAGAAGATGGCGCTCTTGGTGTACATGTCGTCTCCAGAGACCTTGATTTCGGCGGTAGCGGCCTCCTCGGGAATCTGCATAGCCACCTGGCCGGTGGACTCGACTTTGTACTTCACAATGCCCTTGAAGGTGTTCTGGGCGCTCAACATGCTGGCAGTCAGAAGCACTGCGGCAGCGATAGCAAAGATTTTCTTCATCTTTTATACTCTTTTTAAATTGTTTTCAATTATAGAGATAACACCACATCGCCGTTTTTATTGTGTAATGCATCATTTTTTTCTTTTTTTGTCCGCTCGTTATCGCATTTTCGGCCGCCACCCCTTCCCCATTCCGGCTCCCCACCACACCTGTTCCTCCGTCTCCGCTCCGTACCCGGTCCGACTGTTCTCCGGTTGTTCACCGGTTGTTTAACTATTTTTAAACCGTTAAACAATCGGTGAACAACCGGAGAAATAACGAAGAAGAGACGGCCTGGACATGGTCAAGCTAGCGTTGAGCTTTCTACACTGCAGACGATTGACCCCAAACACTAAAAAGCACAAATATTAAATAATGTTAATTTTTGAGCCTTTTTTGCCACCTCATCGTCATATTATTAAAGAAACAGAGTATATTTGCATTTCGACAATAGCCACACTCTCACGACAACAATAAGCCTTAGTGCACATGGTTATGAGACCATTACCAATAAAACGCGCAATACTACTGGCGGCATTCCTGCTGTCTTATTCCACTACATGCCTGTGCCAATGTCCTTCCTACACAACCAAGGGCAACGATTTCTGGGTAACATTCCTGTACAACCAAAACATCAACAGCCCCACAACCGTAAGCGAGTTACGAATCATAGCAACAAGCGACCAAAGCTGCACGGTGAATATCCAAGACCCCCTCGGTTCGGTACATCCTGTGGCAATTAACGTCTCGAATGGCATGGGCAGCTGCAATTACTTTGCCGGAACCAACAGTATGAATATTGCGCAGCCTTACAATGGTGCCTACCACGTCACTTCAACAGAAGATATCTGGCTTTATGCCCGCAACCGGGTGAACAGTACCGAGGACATAGCAATGATGATGCCGACGTCAAGCCTATCGACCCGCTATATTGTACAGGGCTACCCTTCGACACAAAAAGGTGACGAGGTGGCCTTTGTGGCGACCGAGGACGGAACGGTTCTCACAATGACCGTCCCCTGTAACATACGCGGGACTAGCATCACGGCCGGTACCACACTAAATGTCAACCTAAACAGCGGGCAGACCTACCTGCTAATGACCGACGACGAGTCGGCCACATTTTCCGGCATGGTCGTCAAGTCAAACAAAAAGCCATTTGCAATGTTCCATGGGGCTTGGAACCCAGCAGTCCCCTCTAACAGTACGGGACGCGACCACGCCTATGAGCAAGCTGTGGCCCCCAATTTCTGGGGTTCAGAATTTGTTGTAGCGGGCGTATATAACCAAAACGGAGACAATCGAGTCAGAATCACTGCCTCCGATAGCAATTGTTCAGTAACCATAAACGGGGCTGTTGTAACAACACTCGGCGCCAACGACACCTATGAATACATATTGACACCGTCGCAGGCTGTCCATATTCTAACAAGCAAACCTGCATGCGTAATAATGTACCTCGGCAGCTATCAAAACAACGGCATCGGCGACCCCTCTTCCGTCACCATTCCTCCTATAACTAGAGGAATTTGCGACAATATATTCATAATGGCAACATCTACCGAAATATCACCCAACAGACACTACCTCACAGTCATATCAGACCAAAGCATCGACGCCAGCCTCAGACTTAACGGAACTCCTCTACCATCTACCAACAGCACTACCGTTGGCAATTATACAATACACCGAGTTAATCTAACCCAATCGATAAACCATATAGAAAACCCACAAGGTCCATTCGTCGCCTACTGCTACGGCATAGGTAGCTGGATTAGCTACGCCTACCCCTTAGCCATGGCGCTTGATTCAACTATTAACGACACCTTGGTGTTATACGACACCACCTGTGTCGGTACTGACTACAGCAGCCACGGCTTCAGCATAGCGGCAACAGACAACAGCACAACGGGGAATATCACCTTGAACCGCCAAGAGACATCTGGCAACGTTCATACAACCTACATACTCCATCTCACTGTATTGCCCGTATTCAGATCGGATATTTCCTTCACCATCATATATGGAGACACCCTGTCCTACAATGACACCCTGATTACCATGGCCGGAAGCTACACGTTCCACCACACAGCCTCCAACGGTTGTGACTCCATTGTTACCCTCCATATTTCCCTAACCGACATCGCTATTAACGCCAGCACAAATGACATATGTGCCGGAGATGAAGTCATCCTCACTGCCACAAGCAATACCTTCATTTGGACAGCCACGCCCCCTGATCCCGAACTCGACAGCCAACAGGGCAACAATCCAGTGACTGTACACCCAACGGTGACAACCACATACCATCTGCTCGACCTATCAGGAAACATTTTAGCTTCCGTCACAATAAATACCTCCAACGCTCCAAAACCATGCGTCGAGCTGAGCCGCAACTTCATAGACTTCGACCATCCTGTTGTGACTTTCGATGACTGCTCTGATGGGCGACTCCGCTCCACATGGGTCTTCTCCGACGGCATAATCTTTAACGGAAATCATATTATGCGGCGCTTCGACCCCTTCCCGCCAGACAGCATCCAAATAACACTCATCTCCTGCAACCAATACAATTGCTGCATCGACACTACAATCTCCTTACCCCGCCGCATACGGTCGCTATGGTTCCCCAATACCTTCACCCCCGACGCGGAAACAAACAACCGCTTCCGCATATTCACCAGCCGCAACATAATAGAGTTTAAGATTGATATCTTCAACCGCTGGGGCTTGCACATATGGAGTACCAACGACTTGGAACAGGGATGGGATGGCCGACAAGACGACAGTACTCCATGCCCTCAAGGCGTCTATGTATATAAATATTTCTGGCGTGACGCCGATGGTGGCTCCCAAAACGGTGTCGGCACTGTAACGCTGTTACGATAGCCAAAAATTTTTTCCCCATATCCTGTTTTTTACGTATCTTTGCACTCGATTAAATTATAAAAATGGGTAGCATACTTACAGGTACTGTAAAACGTTTGCCTCTGCTATACAAGGTGTTAATAATGCTTGTAACAGCGGTGGCCATTGTTGTTATTTTCCCGCATACGCGCCACGGTGTGCACTACGACTACAAGGTTGGAGCGGTGTGGCGCGGAGCCGACCTGGTGGCTCCGTACGATTTCGCGGTGCTGAAATCGGCCGACGAGATACGCGACCAGGAGGAGATGGAGCGGCAGCGCGCTATACTGTACTATAGGGTGGATTCCACAGCCCGCGAGACGGCTGTGAGGCGTCTGGATAAGACCCACAGGCATCTCGACGGCACGGAGCGCCGCAGGTTGCGCCGCCAGATGGACAGCATCTACCGCATAGGCTACATAGCGCTGCCCGAGGGCTACACGGAGATTCAGGGGCATGAGGTGGTGGTGCTGCAGGGCAACGTGGGCAGCATGCACAGGGGCAGCGAGTATGTGAGTGCCACCGACCTCGACGCGGGCCTGCTGCGCGACAGCCTGCTGGTGCCGAGCCTGGTGCCCGATGAGGCGCGCACGGCGCTGGAGCTGGAGAGCCGCCTGTCGCAGATAAGCTACAGCAGCCAGATGGTGATGGCGGGGGACCACATTGTGAGTAAAGGCGAGGAGGTGAGCGAGGAGAAGGCTTTGATAATACGCAGCCTGGAGGCGGAAAACGACCGCCGCTTCAGCGATTCGTTCAGCTTGGCGGGCCAGATGGCCGGCCAGCTGCTGCTGGCGATAATAGCCTTTGTGGCCCTGTATATGTTCCTCAAGAACACGAGGCACCCGATACTGGAGGATAACCGCAAGGTGACCTTCGTCATGCTGCTGATACTGCTGATGTCGGCCGTGGTGGCACTGGTGGTGAGAGTGAACCCTGAGTGGGTGCTGCTGGTGCCGCTGTGCATTGTGCCCATTCTGATGCGAGTCTTCTTCGACATGCGGGTGGCGCTCTACATACACCTGACGACGGTGATAATACTGGCCAACCTGGTGCCTAACTCGTTCGAGTTCATCTTCTACCAGCTGATAACGGGCATGATGAGCATAATAGCGGTGAGGGACTTGGAACGCCGCAGCCAGTTTTTCATATTGGCACTGGTGATATTCCTCAGCTACTCGTTCATATACACGGCCGGCGTGCTCAGCCAGGACACCAACCTGCTGGCCCTCAGCTACCACAAGTACCTGATGTTCTTCCTCAACGCCATTCTCACACTGCTGGCCTACCCGCTGATATACCTTTTCGAGAAGCTGTTCGGGATGACCACCAACCTGACGCTTATGGAACTGAGCAGCACGGGGCATCCGGCACTTCGCGAGCTTTCGCGCCGGGCGCCGGGCACTTTCCAACATTCGATGCAGGTGGCCAACATCACGGAGGACCTGATGGGCGACATAGGCGGCAATGCGCTGCTGGCGAAAGTGGGGGCTCTGTACCACGATATCGGCAAGACGCGCAACCCTTTCTACTTCACGGAGAACCAGAGCTCGGACTTCAACCCGCACGGGGAGCTGGACTACGCAGAGAGCGCGCAGATAATCACATCGCACGTCACCGACGGTCTTGAGCTGGCGCGCCACTACCACCTGCCAACGGAGGTGCAGGACTTCATACGCACACACCACGGCACAACATACACGGGCTACTTCTACGCCAAAGAGCTGGAACGCCACCCCGACGGGGACTTCGACGCGAGCCTGTTCCGCTACCCCGGACCGCGCCCCTACAGCCGCGAGACAGCGGTGGTGATGATTGTGGACACGGTGGAGGCAGCCTGCCGCAGCCTGAAGGTACACAGCAAGGAGGCAACCGACAAGATGGTGGACCAGCTGATAGACGGCAAGATACAGGCCGGGCAGCTGGACAACTGCGACCTCACCTACGGCGACATTGCCCGCATCCGCCGGATGCTCAAAGAAAAGATGATGAGCATCTACCACGTGCGTGTCGAATACCCGACGGTGAAATAAAGGTTACTGGTTACAGGTTACAGATTACAAATTCGGTTACTGGTTACAGGTTACAGATTACAAATTTATAGAATAGAAACAAACAGATAATATGAAGAAGAAGATACTGATTCACGCGGGACTTATACTTGCCATGCTGGCAGTAGCCTGCATTTATATGTCACCGGTGCTCCAGGGCAAAGACATTGTGCAGGGCGATACACTGAAATGGAAGGCTATGGCCAAGGAGCAGCACGACTTCCACAACAAGACGGGGGAGTACAGCACATGGACCAGCTCCATGTTCGGCGGTATGCCGTCGTACCAGGTGACTACGCCACCAAACAAGTCGGTTTTTTACAAGACATTCCAGTTCCTTAACCTAAATATTCTGGGACACGACAACAATATCGGCATCATCTTCCTATACCTCTTAGGATTCTATGTCGCATTGATAGCAATGGGGCTCTCCCCATGGCTCAGTTTCCTTGGAGCACTGGCCTTCGGACTTGGCAGTTACAACATCATAATCATAGAAGCGGGACATATCACAAAGGCCTACGCGATGTCCATGATAGCTCCCATCTTCGGCGGTATGCTCTTGATACTGCGAAGGAGGAAGTATGTCTGGGGCGGCATTCTCTTTGCAATGGCATTGGGCATCCAAGTGGCCAGCAACCACATCCAGATTACCTACTACACGATGATAGGAGCCATAATCCTTGGCATTGTGTATTTGATTTACGCCATCAAGGACAAAGCAATTAAACCCCTGCTGACAGGATTATGCATTATGTTGATAGGAGCGCTGTTCGCCATTGGGGTCAACGCTCGCATGTTCGTGAACCAAGAGTATGTGAAATACACCATGCGTGGCGGCAACGAGCTGACGGTGACAGCGGAGGACCTGTACCATGAGCAGAACGCCACTGCCAGCCAGAACACCAGTACAGGACTTGACAAAGGCTACGCTTTTGCATGGAGCTACGGCGTGGGAGAGACATACACACTGCTGGTACCGGGCGCCTATGGCGGCGGCAGCGGCGAGAAGGTCAGCACAGAGAGTGCATTCTACAAGACCTTCCACAGCAACCAGGCACCGCTATACTGGGGCAACCAACCGTTTACCAGCGGACCCGTATACTTTGGCGCCATCATAATATTCCTGTTTGTCATGGGTCTTTGGATAGTAAAGGGCCCGGAACGCTGGTGGCTGCTTATCGCCACCATCCTGGCAATACTGATGTCGTGGGGCAAGAACCTGATGGGCCTAAATGGCTTTCTGTTCGACCACTTGCCGATGTACAACAAGTTCCGCACGCCATCCATGAGTTTGGTGATTGCCAACGTAACCATGGTAATAATGGCCGTACTGGCACTGAAAGCCATCTTTGACAAAGACAACCCTGTGGAGCAAAAGAGACTGAACCTTGGTTTGTATTTCTCCTCAGCCATCACAGCAGGGTTTATACTTCTGATGATGGTCTTCTCGGGAAGCTTTTCATTCTCTGGCGCAAGCGACATACAAATGGCATCACAATATGGTGCGCAGTGGAATATGATCCAGGATGTGCTCATCAAAGACCGCAAAGCGCTCTTTATGGCCGATTCCTGGCGCTCAATAATACTGATTCTGATTGCCGCCACGTTCCTGTGGCTGTATATCAACCGAAAAATAAAGAACAGCGGCATTGTCATAGGCATTCTGGTCGCCATGGTGCTATTTGACCTGTGGGGTGTGGACCGTCGCTACCTTAGCGACGAGAACTTCGTGGAGAAGAACAAGCTGGAGCTGCGCCGCGACAAGTGGGACTACGACATCGACGAGATGGCTATCCGATACGGCGACCAAGACTACCGCGTGCTCAACCTGGCCGTAAACACCTACAACGACAGCAAGCCGAGCGCATTCCACCACCAAGTGGGAGGCTACAGCGCCGCCAAACTAAGCCGCTACCAGAACCTTATTGACTTCTACCTGAGCCGCCATATCAAGCCCGAAGTGCTGGCCATGCTCAACACACGCTATGTGGTGATGCAGAACGGGCAAGTGCAACGACTGCCAGAGGCCTTGGGCAACTGCTGGTTTGTGAGCGACGTGAAAGCTGTTGGAAGTGCCAACGAAGAGATATTGGCGCTCAACGAGATTAATCCGGCAGTCACCGCCGTGGTCAACACACAGGAATTCACACTGCCGGGCAACGAGAGTGTGAAAGACAGCAACGACCACATCGAGATGGTGCACCTGTCGCCATACAACCCCAACTACCTGAAGTACAAATCGCACACCAGCGACGAGCAGTTGGCGGTGTTCAGCGAGATTTACTATGAACCTGATTGGCGTGCATACATTGACGGGAAACCTGCCAAATACATTCGGGCAAACTATGTGCTCCGCGCCATGTTTATCCCTGCCGGCGACCACATTATAGAATTCAGGAATGAGGCTCCGCGGATGCACAAACTGGACAACATCGCCCTCATCTGCTCCATACTGTTTGTATTGGCTGTGGCCGGCACACTGGTGATATATTACCGTAAACCGAAGAAATCATAACAGAACGCCATGCTTTCCGTCATTATCTGCACCTACAATCGGGACAAATATATATACAATGTGCTGAAAAGCCTGGCAGAGAACACCCTGTCGCCAGTACTGTATGAAATTGTCCTGATAGACAATAACTGCACAGACAACACCAATAGCGAATGTGACCGCTTTGTACATGACTACCCGGCGGTGAGGTTCCGCTACTTCGTGGAAACAAACCAAGGACTTTCACATGCACGCAACAGAGGAATACGTGAGAGTTCGGGAGACGTGCTGGTATACGTGGATGACGATGCATTGGTAAACGCCGAATACCTACAGACATATTACGACTTTTTCGGTCAACACAACGATATTGAGGCAGCCGGAGGTCCCATTATACCACAATACGAGACCGAGGAGCCTGCATGGATGTCGCATTTCACGAAAGCGTTAATCACAGGATACAAATATCTTGGAGACAAAGTCAAAGAGTTTCCAAAGAACGACTACCCCGGAGGAGGAAATGCCGCCTACCGTGCTTCTGTCTTTGAGAAAGTAGGCTTGTTCAACGTGGAATTGGGGCGGAAAGGAGACAGCCTTGTGGGTGCGGAAGAGAAGGATATCTTCGACAAGATGACGACCTTAGGCATGCGGTTCTACTATCTGCCGAGTGCAATACTATATCATTTGATTCCTGAAAAGAAGCTAAGCGACGACTATTTCAATAGGCTGACCTACTCTATCGGCAAAAGCGAACGGTTGCGCACACTAAATATTGGAAAGAAGAAATATGCGAAACGCCTGATTTCGGAAGCAATCAAGTGGGCCGCATCTATTGTGTTGTGCATAGGCCACACGCTCACCGGTTCACCGAAGAAGGGCGTAAAATTGATTCAGTTCCGCTGGAACGTAACGAAGGGGCTGCTGGGAAAGTAAACGGCAGTTACCGTTCGCTATAACGACTCATAGTAGGCGTACCATTCCCGAGCGACTTTGTCAACACTGAATCTTTGGGCTGACACAATGCCGTTTTGAGCCATTATGTTTCGCAGCGCATCATTCTGCATCAGCGAAACAAGATGGGTGACATAGGCATCTTTGTCGTTGTTTCTGACAATACATCCATCGACGCCGTCCTCGACGACATCATGCAAAGACCCGAAACTGTCATACACGATAGGAACGCATCCGCACTGCTTCGCTTCCATCAGTGTCATAGGAAACCCTTCAGTTATTGACACCATGATGAATATGGACGCCTTCAGATAAAATGGCAAAGGGTCCTGCCAGCCGGCAAAGGTCACATTCGGGATATGTCCCTTTTTCACTATATCCTCATATATTGGCTTGTCTTTGCCGTTCCCGACTATCACGAAATTCCACCCCTGGGCAACATCTGGCGCTTTCTTCTGTACAACATCCCATATCTCGAGGGCCTTGGATATACGTTTATGGTCTTCCTCAATTCTCGCCACGAGCAACAGAATCTTTTCCTTTGCCTCGAGCACAACATCTTCTTTTATGTCGAAACAAAGTGAGTTGCCTATTGCATGCCATCGGGGTGGAATGGTTTTCAATCCTGCAATATTGGCGAAGTTCGGTTTGTAGTGTTCACTGAGCAAGACCAAATTAGGTTCGTTGTCTGGGATACGCCTGTATTTTTTCCGGAAATAAAGCTTGACCAAATGTGGAAAGGTATCGAAGACAATAGCCTTCGTGGCATCCTTCAGAACATCGGACTTATTCCATGACTTTGAGAGGAAACGTTTCAAATAAAAGCCGTAACTACAATGAAGCCGCTCGGCCCCAACACAAGAGTTATGATACAGGAAGCAATACTTTGTATTTGGAGTATTTGCCTTCAGCAACTTCAATGAAGGCATTATCTGTTTGATATTATTCTTTACTATGCAGTTGTTGATAACAAAATCTATCTTGTTGGATACAATAAATCTCTCCAATTCATCCAGAATACTGCCCGACAATACAAGCTCTTTCTTAAAAAGAGGATTCGGCAACTGCTTGTCATCAATCAAAGAGAAGAAGGCGTGGAAGCATTCATGGCCATCACCCTTGAACTGCCTGGCGAGATTGCAGATAACCCTTTCAATACCACCGAAAGTAGGCAAGGCTTGCCTGTCCGAGATAAACAATATATTCATTGCAAAACCCCCAAAAAGATAATCATTATGAAATCAATAACTCTTTAATCAAAGAAATCAATATCAATCGCATGTGTTATCCTTTTTTCTTCCGGCGGAATACTCATATAATCATGAAAGAGGCAAGACAAGTAGTCGTCAATATCTGATGGGGCAAAAAAAGATTTTCCTTCAAAAGGAATCTCTTTTAGAGGATATATGTCTTTCGACGGGATAAGGCTATAGGATCTCCAGCCATATATGTGACCGATTTTGTCGCATTTTATAAGATGAGTAAAAAATCGGATTATTGCAACAGATAAACGAGCAGGAAGATAAAGTATATATGACAAAATCAAATCACAGGTTGATTTATGTGCAAGGTGTATGCTTCTAATACAATGACCATAAAGATAATCCAACCATCCTTTTATTCTAGCAGAAACAATTTTTTCTACAGGAATAATATCTACAAATAGGCCTGAGTTCTTGAAATTTTCCGAGTATTCCTCTTTTACGAATGAATAATTATCTCGAACTTTAGCAAAAGGTACAGGTAATCGATAGTCTGTAAATCTATCCTGAAAAACAAAATTGCTTGGCAATTCCTTTTTTAAGACTGATTTAATTTTTCGCATATCTTTTTTTTCCACACAAATATCCAAATCGTCATCCCATGGTATGAAACCTCCGTGTCGTACTGCACCGAGAAGTGTGCCCCCCTCTAACCAATAAGGAATATTATGTTTACGAAAAATCCTGTCTATCTCTACTAGAATATCAAGCATTCTTAGTTGCGCTTTGCGCAAAACCGTACCTTCTCCATTGTATTTTGAAAAATCTTCTTCCATAATAAACTTACTTATTATCAAGCATATTAAGGAATAACTCCGCACACCACAGCTGCCATTTTTGGTTACCTGTCAGGGAATCCATATCAATGTCATTTCTAAATTCTGAACGAGTAGGGCCAGACCAGCTTTTAAATACCGCATCTACCGGACGTGGCATGGGGATTTTGAAGGGTATTTCCAATTCAGGGTACTTAATGGCAAACAAACCACGAACAAGATACTTGGGCTCCCCATTACGCACCCTGTTCATGTCTAATGGCTCCTCCATAATCAACTTCGCATATGGATCATAGTACGGCATCCATGCAGCTCCAAAAGCATTAAGATAAGAACTACTACTTTCAATGGAGAACACCTCGTCCATAAACCTCAATACATCAATTCCGTTCTCACCTAGACGATATTTCTCAAAGAGTTCGGACTGCCTAACAGAATTATTAAGGACCAATTGGGGCTCTAAAAAAGTATACCGCTTTACAAAAGCATCATACGTCCACTCTGGTGTAATCAGTTTATCCATTCCACCAAAAATAAGGTCCGCGCTTTCTCCCACGAGCATCAACTGAACTCCATCTTTCTTTGCTAATTCAGCGGCCTTGTATATTTGAGGCTCAATAGAATGAACAGGGGCAAACTTATGACGCATCACGATGGGGGTGTATTTCTCATAATCATCCATGGTAATATCAATCAGATGATGTGTAAGCCTCCATTTTGCACAATATTGTTTAGCTCGATCTACATCTGCATCAAAAACTCCAGAAACTGAATTAAAAGTGTAAGCATGACTACCCGGCTTCAGATACGCAGCCAAGTTTGCACTATCCATACCCCCAGAAAGGAGTATGCCGATGTTGTCATACTTGGTATATAACTCATCAAACTGTTTCTGAATTTCCCTATCAATATCCCCAGATGTTTTGACTGGAATGCGATCCTTTTCCTCTACAGGACGATAATTCTTGTGCTGAAATCCTTCAGCAAAATCAACGCCGTCCTTCCAGATATACCGAAAGGCCATATATGAACTCAAGCAGAAGTCTTTGTTTACCATATCATTGGTTATTATTTATCGTAAATATTCAAGAATCGTTCCAAACAATACAATAACCATTTTTGATTACCGTTGAATTCGCTGATGTTAATATCATCTCTGAATTCCTTGCGTTTAGGTCCCTCCCAGTTTGCAAAGTACTCATCTACGGGGCGAGGCATCGGCTGCTTTATGGGGACGGCTGTCTCTGGGTACTTCATTCTGAAAAGGTCACGAATTAAGTATTTTGTATCCCCATTTCTAATTCTGCCCAAATCAAGAGGTTTGGCCATCTTAAGCAGTTCATATGGATCTATGAAATCCATTTCTGCCGTCTCAAAAGCATTCTCGTATGAGGCGTAACTCTCATCAGTAACCACCTCATCATAAAAACGCAGGTAATCAATACTATTCTTTCCTATGCGGTAACGTTCAAAGAGGTAATTCATATCGTATGGTTCCTTCAGAACATCAGCAGGATTAACATAAATCGTTCTCTCTATATATTGATCATAACTCCAATTCTTGGAGAGCAAACCGTCCATACCACCAAACACATAATCCGCAGCATCACCAATCACCAACATAGTAACACCGTCCTTTTTTGCCTGCATCGCGGCAGCATAGAGTTGTGGCTCTATCGAATGGACAGGGGCACCCTTGTGTGCCATTACTTTGTCAACATTTTGTTCTACAGTATTCCAATCAATATCGACGTAGTGAAGTTTCAAATGGTAGTATTGGGCATAGTATTCTGCACGTTTCAACTCATCACTTTGATACTTGCCCCCAAGGAATCTGAATGTATAGGCATCGGAACCTTCAGGCATATACGAGGCAAGTATGGAGCTATCCATACCACCTGACAACAGCATACCCAACTTCTCATGAGCCACCCTTCTAAAGACATTGCGTAGGGCAACATCTATGTCATGTGCATCCGTAACAAACACTTTTCTATCAAGAGGCTGTTGTTTATACACTTGATGGTGCAATCCCTCACAGAACTGCTTTTCATCATCTTCCACATATCGAAGCGAAAGAAACGAACTCATGCAATAACTCTTATCAACCATCTTTTAATTGTTCAAATGATTATTTTCGAGATTGAGTGCTTCCTTGCCATCAACCCATCCACGGGTATTCTTCAATGCTTCAGTTATTTTAGTTGAAGATATTCCTTTTGTATATGGGAAGTATACGATTCTAATGCCTTCTTTTGCGAAATCCTCTTCATACTTTTTCCACTTATCAGTACCATACCAGTCATCCCCAACAAAAAGAACTGTAGCTCCTAATTTCTTACATGCAGCAAGCTTATCCATGTCATACTGTGGCACTACAGCATCCACATACTTGATACTTCTAACTATCTCCGCACGGTCAGAATAGGGTATCATTGCATGTTTACCCTTGTACAGTACAAGATCATCAACCGTAACACCCACAATCAGTTTATCGCAAAGACCCTTTGCGTTCTTTAAGAGCGTCAGATGTCCAATATGAAAAAGATCATATACACCCGTTGTATAACCAATAATCATATCTGTGTTTTATTGTTTGTTATCAATACCCCTTACATCATATCTTCTGCAAAGGTTATCTTTTTGTTTTCTTCCGAGCCCTCCACGACACATATCTTTGTGCCGGGAATGTATTTGCGGACGACGCCGCAGTCGTCTGTGGCCCTAAACTGGGGGTCTTGCAGGGCGCGCTGGTAGGCGTCGCGTATCAACGGCAGCCGGAAGGCCTGCGGGGTCTGCGCTCTCCACATCAGCATGCGCTCGGGAATACGGGCCACCAAACGCGGCATCTCAAACTTTCCACCCTCCATTATCATCTCGGCGCTCATATCCGGATGCACCTCCCACACGGTATCCGTACTCGGCACCGCCACCCCCACAGCCTCGTTATGCTTCAAAGCAGCCACTACCCTATCCACTATCTCTGCGCTCACCCACGGCCGCGCGGCATCGTGCAGCAACAGGTTGGTGTCGTCGGGCTCGTCGATATATGCCATGATGGCGTTGAGGCTCGACATATAGCGCTCGGCACCGCCGTCGACAATTTTCTTCAGCTTGGCCCAGCCTTTAGCGGCGGCAATCGCCTCCATACGTCCGCGCCATTCCGGATGCACCACCACGGCCACCTCATCGATGGCCGGATGATTGCAGAAGGTCTCTATAGAATGCTCTATCACAGTACGGCCGGCAAGCTCCATGAATTGTTTAGGCACCGCCGCACCCATCCGGCTGCCCGTACCACCTGCCAGTATCACTGCAATATTTCTCATTTTTAATCTCCTTATTCGAGTGCAAAAATACATCTTTTTTTCGACATATTAAAATAAATTATATAATGTGGCGTTATTCAAACAAATAATAGCAAGTACAACCTAATGAAAAAGACATTATTATTCCTCGCCGCCGCCATGCTGCTGACCTCCGTCGGCGCTGTGGCGCAGAACAAGATTGACAAGCAGGGGCGCCGTCAGGGTCACTGGGTACGCACCGACAAAGACGGCTCCAAAATCTACGAAGGCACCTTCGTCGACGGTCTTGAGACCGGCGTCTTCACCTACTACTACCACGACGGCTCCATACGTATCCGCAACACATACACCGAGCCCGGCCGCGTGTGCAGCCACGAGGCATTCGACGAGCAGGGTCACCGCCTTGCCACCGGCACCTACAACCAGCGCAACCGCGACGGCCAGTGGAAGTTCTACAATGAGAGCGGCCGCCTCGTCAAGGAAGCCCAATACAAGATGGGCGTCAAGCACGGCCTCCATGTCATCTACACCTCCAAGGGCGACACCGCCGAGGTGACCCACTGGGCCGACAACCACCGCCACGGCCGCTGGTGGAAACGCATTGGCGAGAACGGCTACATCACAGGCATCTACGTGCGCGGTGGCCTCGAAGGACGCCTTGTTGAGTACGACGACAACGGCCTCCTCATCCGCGAGGGCTTCTACCAGGACGGCTTCCGCCACGGTGCCTACCGCTTCTTCGAGGACCGCCACCTCGTCATCGACGAGACCTGGAACCACGGTACCCTCAGCGACCGCCGCGTGCGCCTCCTCACCCCCGACACCGAGTTCGTCTCCGTCCGCGACATCGCCTGCCTCGCCCCGCAGGGCAAGGCCAAGACAGTCGTCTACCTCAAGGACGGCACCAAGAAGGTGTCGCGCGAGAGCTCCGAAGACCTCTATGACCGCCTCGGCAGCGAGTTCTTCGCCTTCGCCAACCACAAGAACCGCATCCTCGTGGCCATGAACTGCGTGCAGGGTGTCAGCAAGGACTCCGAAGGTCGAGATATCCTTATCCTCGAGCCACAACCCGACTTCGCCATCTTCCCCGACGAAGACGGCCTCAAGATGGTGCGCAGCCGCCAGTACGAGGACGACTCCCCTCTCGAGAAACTTATCCGATAGTGGAGCGTTCAATGAAACGCCACCATACAGCACAACAAAAAAGACGCAGCCCCCAAGACAGGGGGCTGTATCTACCATTAAACACTATTACAAAACCCAAAATTTAGAAGGTATCTGGGGAACCTTTTCTATTGACAATCAGTTCAATATTCACACTCTCCGTTCCTTTTTCCGATTGCAAAGATAAGCACATTTCACAAACCGGCAAAATTTTATTACTTTTTTAACATTTCACCGCTTCACCACGCTATGACCATCGCCGCTCATACTCTTGGCTGCAAACTCAACTTCGCCGAAACCTCCGACCTCCTGCGCCGCCTCGCCGCCGAAGGCAACACCATAGTCGATTGGGCCGCGTGCACGCGGGGAGCGGAGAAAACCGACCTCTACCTCATCAACACCTGCACCGTCACCGCCGTGGCCGAGAAGAAATGCCGAGCCGCCATACGTCAGGCACACCGCCAGAATCCCGACGCGCAGATTGTCGTCATGGGCTGCTTCGCCCAGGTCGCCGCCAAAGAAATCGAAGCCATCCCCGGCGTCACCCTCGTCCTCGGCAACGACCGCAAACACCTGCTTCCCTATATGCTTAATTCTGCAAATCTTGGAAATAGGCTCAATGAGATTTCACAAGATTTTGACAGACCAGACAAAAATAATCTCCAAGATCTTGCGAAGCGGGAGGCCTTTGCCCTGCAGTGGTCCTCGGGCGACCGCACCCGCACCTTCTTCAAGATACAGGACGGCTGCGACTACTTCTGCACCTACTGCGCCATTCCATTCGCCCGCGGACGCTCGCGTTCCACTACCATCGAGGAGACCCTCTGCGCCGCACGCCGCATAGCCGACAGTGGTGCCAAAGAGGTGATACTCACAGGAGTCAACACCGGCACCTTCGGGCAACATCAGGGCGAAAGTTTTCTCGACTTGCTTAAAGGGCTCGACCAGATAGAAGGTATCCTCCGCTATAGAATCTCCAGCATCGAGCCCAATCTGCTAACCGATGAAATTATTGACTTCGTGGCCCATAGCCGTGCCTTCCTCCCCCACTTCCACATACCCCTCCAGGCCGGTTCCGACCATGTGCTGCAGCTCATGCACCGCCGCTACGGCACCGCCCTCTATCGCGCCAAGCTGCAGCGTATCAAGAACGTCATGCCCGACGCCTGCATCGCCGCCGACGTCATGGCAGGCTTCAACGGCGAGAACGAGGAGGAGTTCCGCAAAGTTCTATCGTTCATCGACTCGCTCCCAATCTCCTACCTCCATGTCTTCACCTACAGCGACCGCCCCGGCACCGCAGCCCTCAAACTTGGCGAGAAGATACCAATACCCGTCCGCCACGAGCACACCGCCCGCCTCCTCGAACTAAGCGAGCAGAAACACAAAGCCTTCATAGACAGCCAGCTCGGCAAGACCCGCCCCGTCCTATGGGAAAGTACTCCCCATTCAAACAATCAAACCATGCAGGGATGGACCGACAACTACATACGCCTCTGCCGCCCTTACGACCCCTCCCTTGTCAACACCGTCGAGCAAGTCACCATCACCACCGACAACATCGTCGGCGACACCGAATAGTCCGCACATCTCCCAACCCTATACGTACCCGCTCCGTACCCTCTCCGACTGTTCACCGGTTGTTTAACGGTTTTTGGTCGGAGGGAGTACGGAGCGGAGTCGGAGTGACTATGTAGCGGCGTCAGTCTTTCTTGCAAGCCTTCTTACAGCAGCAGTCGCCGCAAACAAGCTTGTAGAAGAGACCTGCCACAGCGGCGCCCACCAGCGGGGCCACGATGAAGAGCCACAGCTGGCTGCAGGCGCTCCAAGTGGTGCAGTCGCTGAAGATGGCCTGGCTGATTGAGCGGGCGGGGTTGACGCTTGTGTTGGTCAGCGGGATGCTCACCAAGTGGATGAGCGTCAGCGTGAGGCCGATGGCGAGGCCGGCGGCCTTGGTGTTGCTGCGCTCGTCGGTGGCGCCGAGGATGACCATCAGGAAGACGAAGGTCAGCACAGCCTCGATGGCGAAGGCGCCCCACATCGACACGTTGAGGTAGCCCGACTCGGGACCGCCGCAGGCGGCCTGGAAGTCGGCACCGTAGCCGTTGGCGGCGAAGACACCCGTCGCACCCATGTGGGCTGACTTATAGATGACTAACAGCACAGCACCGGCGACGATGGCACCTATGACCTGGCTCACCCAGTAGAGGAGCATGTCCTTGAACGACATACGGCCATTGACCCACACGCCGAACGACACGGCGGGGTTGAGGTGTGCACCGCTCACATGGCCAATGCCGTAGGCCATAGCAATGACGGTGAGACCGAAAGCGATGGCCACACCGAGGAAGCCCACGTGTCCGAACAGCGCGGTACCGCAGCCGCCGAGCACCAGCACGAAGGTACCAAAGGCCTCCGCAAGCATTTTGTTACAAATCTTCATAGTTTTACGGTTTTAGTTGGTTAATATTTGCCATCACTAACGTTAAATTAACACAAATATTGTGTCCGGCGTCTGTTTTTTTCACCGCCGCAACCTTCACCCATCCACAAAAAGCCAACGACAACGCCGTCTATCACCAGTTAATAAATCCCCTTCCACCCGTCGCCCCGGCAATAAAATAGCCAACCACACGTTATTATACAGCGAAATCCAAACCGGTCAACCATGAAAAAGTTTTTATTAGCTTGCGCCGCCCTGCTCGCCCTCGGACTGATGACCGCCTGCAAAAGCGGTGGAGTGACTACCGAAGCTGATGAGGCAACGATTAGTGAGTCAGTCAACGATACAACCGCACTCTGCACAACAGAGAATGCGGACACGTGGAGCGACGAATGGATGCGGCTGTCGGAAAAGATGTGCGGAAACGATACGCTCCTTCCGGAAGAATGGTCTTTCTTTTTCGAGAATATCGACAAGGCGGACGGCGAATACTCGGAGGGTATGGGCTACTGCCTATATAAAAGTATGCAATACCTCAGGTTCTTGGAAAACATGGAGCTGGAAGGTCTCGCCAAACTTTCTCCGGAGAGACGGGAACAGGTACTTGAAAAAATGATATCTATGATGTCAATAGATATTGTGGCGGAAAAACACACCTACACATGGGCCGAATTTTCCGATGACTTTTACATTTTCGAAGGCTCCAAGGCGGCCAAGAGAGAATTCGAAAGAATCATAGAAGAAAAGAGCAAAGAGTATAACAAATAAAAAACCATAAAACAGACGTGGGCCGCGCAAAAGCGCGGCCCACGTCTGTTTTATGGTAATACGATTTAGTAGCTGCGGGCGAAGACGACACGGCGGTGGCTGGGCTTGCCGCTGTAGATGCACTTGCCCTCCTCTTCGACGGCGTCGTAGGGGATGCAGCGAATAGTGGCCTTGGTCTCTTCCTTGATGCGCTCCTCGGTCTCGGGGGTGCCGTCCCAATGGCAGAGCAGGAAGCCGTTCTTCTCAATCTCGACCTTGAAGTCGTCCCAGGTGTCGACCTTGCGGGTCATGCTGGCGCGGAAGTCGGCGGCTTTCTTGAAGAGGTTCTGTTGTATCTGTTCCATAAGCTCGTAGACGTGGTCGGCTATGCCTTCAAGGGGCAGAGTAGCTTTCTCGAGAGTGTCGCGGCGGCGCACCTCGCAGGTGCCATTCTCCATGTCGCGGGCACCAATGGCCAACTGCACGGGGACGCCCTTGAACTCGTACTCGGTGAACTTCCAGCCGGGCTTGTACTCCGGACGATTGTCGTACTTGACCACAAGGCCCTTGGCCTCGAGGGCTTTCACTATCGGGGCGATGTGCTCGTCAAGCTGGCGCTGCTGCTCGTCGCTCTTGCAGATGGGCACTATGGCCACATGGATGGGAGCGAGGCGCGGAGGCAGGACGAGGCCGTTGTCGTCGGAGTGGGTCATGATGAGGGCACCCATCAGGCGGGTGCTGACGCCCCACGAGGTGGCCCAGACGTACTCCAGCTGATTCTGCTTGTTGAGGAACTGCACCTCGAAGGCCTTAGCGAAGTTCTGACCAAGGAAGTGGCTGGTACCGGCCTGCAGGGCCTTGCCGTCCTGCATCATAGCCTCGATGCAGAGGGTGTCGAGGGCACCGGCGAAGCGTTCGTTGGGACTCTTGTGTCCTTTGATGACGGGCACGGCCATGTAGTTCTCCACGAAGTCGCCATAGACGTCGAGCATGCGACGGGCCTCCTCCTCTGCCTCCTCGCGGGTGGCGTGGGCGGTATGACCTTCCTGCCATAGGAACTCAGCGGTGCGGAGGAACATGCGGGTGCGCATCTCCCAGCGCACGACGTTGGCCCACTGGTTGCAGAGGATGGGCAGGTCGCGGTATGACTTGATCCAGTTCTTATAGGTGCTCCAGATGATGGTCTCTGAGGTGGGACGCACAATGAGTTCTTCCTCAAGCTTGGCGGCGGGGTCGACGACGACACCGTTGCCGTTAGGGTCGTTCATGAGGCGATGGTGGGTCACCACGGCGCACTCTTTAGCAAAACCCTCGACGTGCTCGGCCTCACGGCTGAGGAAGCTCTTGGGGATAAAGAGGGGGAAATAGGCGTTGACATGGCCGGTGGCCTTGAACATAGAGTCGAGCTGGTGCTGCATCTTCTCCCAGATGGCATAGCCATAGGGTTTTATCACCATGCAGCCACGCACAGCACTCTGCTCAGCCAAGTCGGCACGGACGACGAGTTCGTTATACCATTCGGAATAGTTCTCACTGCGTTTCGAGAAATCTTTTGCCATTGACAGTATATTTTTTTATTTATTATACAATATTTTGGGTCGTATGTCGTTTCATTAAACGATTTGCAAAGATACGAACTTTTTTGGAAATGAGAAATAAATTTTGGATAATGGCGCTGGTGGTCATGTTGTTGCCCACAATAACACGGGGACAGGTGAAACTCACTGTGGACACGCTGGAGTGCCACATCATAGGTTTCACTGCCGGTGTGCTTATGCCCGGTTCCGGCTCGACGAGCAACGGAGCACTGGGCGGCAACATGAGGGACCTCTACCAAGGGCCGTATCTCGACTTCTCCATCGGGTGCGACTACAAATACAAGAGCAACTGGCTGGTCACCTTCGACGCCGATATGTGGTTCGGCTACAACAGCGACAACCTGCGCAACCGCGAGGAGCGCATACCAGTATACACATCTTCCGGCATAGCGCTCTGCTGGGGCGGCTATGATGGCGCCGTGGCGGCCTACAACCGTGGCCTGTCGACACGTATAGGCGGCGCCAAGATACTACCCGTCATCAAGAACAACCCCAACTCCGGCATCATGCTCAAGCTCAGCGGCGGTTGGATGATGCAGAAGACCGTCTTCTCTCAGGACATGAACGAGAGCCCCGTGCCACAGCTCAACGGCAACTACGCAAAGATGTACGACCACCTGCGCCACGGTGTCATCCTCACCGAGGGCGTGGGGTTCGTGTACATGAGCAACCTCTCCACATATGTGAACTTCAAGGTGATGTTCGAGGTAAGCCAGTGTATCAGCTGGTCAACCCGCCCATACCAGCTCGACAATGTCATTGGCCTCAACGGCAAGGACAACGGCAGGCACTTCGACCTTATGTACGGCTTGCGGCTGTCGTGGATGTTCCCGCTGATGGGCAAGACAACATATGACTATTACTACTATTGATGCGAATACTATACACCATAGGTATCTGGTTCTACGGCTTCGGCGTACATGTGGCGGCTCTCTTCGGCCACCGCAACGCGCGACTGATGCTGCGCGGCTGGCACCATTGGGGCGAAGAACTCAAGAAGCTCGACGAGCGCCCCGTGGTGTGGTTCCACGTCGCCAGCCTCGGAGAATTCGAACAGGCCAGGCCTGTCCTCGAGAGCTATATAGACAAGCACCCTGAACAGCAGGTGCTGCTGACGTTCTTCTCTCCCTCGGGCTACGAGGTGCGCAAGAACTATCCCAAAGCACAGGCGGTGTGCTACCTGCCGCCCGACCTGCCGCTGACGGTGCGCTGCTTCACCAAGCATATAAAAAACCTTCAGGCGGTATTCTTCGTCAAGTACGACTTCTGGTTCAACTACCTCGCAGCGTTGAAGCGTCGCGACGTACCTACATACATCTTCTCGGCAATCTTCCGCCCCGGCCAATATTTCTTCAAGCCATGGGGGCAGTGGTTCCTGCGCCAGTTGAAGCATTGCTACACGCACCTCTTCGTGCAAAACGAGGAGAGCCTGCGCCTGCTGCGTGAACACGACGTGGAGCACTGCACGCTGGCGGGCGACACACGCTTCGACCGCGTGCACCAGATAGCCATTGCCGCCGAAGGCAACGACACCGTTGAGCGTTTCCTTAATGGACACGACGGCAAAGTTCTTGTCTGTGGCAGCACCTGGCCTCCCGACGAAACGTTGATAGCCCAAGCAATCAAGCAATCGAGCAATCAAGCAATCAGACTCATCCTTGCGCCACATGTCATCAGCGAGGAGCACCTGCAACAAATAGAGAAACTATTCCCCAACAGCATCCGCTACTCCAAACTTAGCAACACGACAACCCAGCCAGACAGCCACACATCCACTCTAATAATCGACAACATTGGCATGCTGTCGAAGCTATACCGCTACGCCGACGTGGCATACATAGGCGGTGGCTTTGGCGTTGGCATACATAACATCCTGGAGGCCGTAACCTTCGGCAAGCCCGTCCTCTTCGGCCCCAACTATGGCAAGTTCCAGGAGGCAAAGGACATCATCGCCCGTGGCGGTGGCTGGAGTCACAACAATCTTGACGAACTCACCGCCCATATCACTCCCCTGCTCACCGACAATGATGCCTACCGGCTCGCCTCGCAGGCATGTACCGACTATATGAACGCCAACCTCGGCAGCACCGACAAGATACTGAACACCATTGAGGATTAGAACAACACATATACTGACGTCATTAGTGGCATTGCTGCTTTGCAGCTGCTCCGTAGCGCCTTATCTCGCGCCCGGTGAGCATGTACTGCACGACGTGACGTTGGATGTGCAGATGGCCGACAGCAGCGCAGTGACTCCCGAAGTGGCAGATGCATTGAAGCACGTCAAGAAGTACTACCTGCAGCGCCCCAACACCAAAACCCTCGGCATCAAATGGCTTCCGATAAGCAAATGGACCTACTGTTTCCTGTCAGACACCTCATCCAACTTCTGGAACAACGCCATGCATCGCATGGGAGAAGCGCCCGTCGTCTACGACGAGGATCGTAGCATCCAGACTGCCGACCAGCTACGGCAGCTTATGGTGTCGAAAGGTTGCTTCGGTAGTACCGCAAGCTTCGACACCACCAAGGTTAAAGGCCACAACATCTGCATACGCTACAACATCAAAGCCACACCGCGCTTTATCGTCGACGAAATCACCTATCACACTGAGAATGCAGCCGTACGCCACATACTCGACGAGACAGAGGACGAGTCGCCTCTGGTGGCAGGCGAGCCCTACGATCAGGAAAAGATTGCCGCTGAGCGCAGCCGCATTGTATCCACCCTGCGCGAAGCCGGCTACTACCTTGCCTCAAACGACAACGTCCACTTTATAGTCGACACCACCTACTCCGCCTCCAAACTCAGCATCGACGTCATCGTCGACAGCCGCAATCTGCAGGTGTACCACATCAACAACGTATACATCTACCCTAACGGTAATGCCGGCCTGCGCAACACCCCGACAAATTACGACACCCTCATCCACACATACCAAGGTGCCACGCGGCGCATAGACAACATCTACGTCTTCGACCGTCCGATGTCTATCAAGCCTCAGACCATCAGCCGCTCGCTCATGCTCTTCCCCGGCATGACCTATCGACCGCACTATATCACCGACACCTACAACTCACTCCTCGGCCTGCGCAACTTCAAGTACATCAACATCGACATGCTGCCCTCACCGGCATCCAGCGACTCGCTGCCGCTTGTCGACGCCCATATCAGGCTCGTCCGCACCACACAGCAGAAAATAAGCCTCTCCATCGAACTCACCAATGCCTCGCCCCTGGGCTCCAACGACAGCAGCCGTAACAACAACTTCTTCACTGGCGGCAACCTCGGTGTCGAGACTGCCATCGAGTATCAGCACAAGAACATCTTCGGCGGTGCCGAACTACTGAAAGTCAAAGGCTCAGTGCTCTTCGAACTGCCGAAACTCATATTCAGCAAACGCGGTAAGAGTTTCTACGATAACTTCTCCGCCTTCGAGGCAGGTCTTGACGTCTCGCTCGACATGCCAATATTCCTTCTGCCTTTCACACGCAACATTGTCTTCCAGCGCATCAAACCCCACACCCTCTTCTCGGCCGGCGGCAGCTACCAATACCGCTACTATTTCGAGCGCATCCTGGCCAACACCTCCTTCGGTTACACATGGAGCCACTCGCGCCGTGTCAGCAACCAGCTACTGCCTGTGGAGATGACATTCGTGCGCATGATTGACCTCGAAATGGACTTCGCCCTTCGTATGCTCAGCCTCAACGACCTGCGACTGATAAACCAGTACAGCAGCCACTTCATACTCGATGCGCGTTACGACTACAGCTACAGTAACCAGCAGTTCGGCACACGTGAAGACTTCACTGCCTTCCACGCCTCACTGGAGACCGCCGGCAACTTCCTATCCGCCGTCGCCAACCTCACCAAGGCCACCACCGACGAGTTCGGCATGAAACAAGTGCTCGGTGTCCCCTACTCCCAGTATGCACGCTTAGGCGCCGAACTCACACACTATCATTACTTCGGTCTCAAGTCAAGCCTCGTAGGACGCATAATCGTTGGCGTCGGCATCCCATACGGCAACTCCTATTCCATGCCCTACGAGAAGAGCTTCTTCGGCGGCGGCCCCACCACCATGCGCGCTTGGCAGCTGCGACGCCTCGGCCCCGGTGGCTATCAGTCGGGCTCCGGCGACATTATGGCCGACATGGAGCGCGTGGGTGACCTTCAGCTCGTCATGAATCTCGAAGGGCGCTTCCCCATAGCGGGCATCTTCGAGGGCGCCATCTTCGCCGACATGGGCAACGTGTGGCTCTTCTACCCTTCGGAGCAGTATGACAACGGACATATCAAATGGAACAGCCTGCCCAAGGAGATAGCCGTCGGCGCCGGCCTCGGCCTGCGTGTGTCGATATCCATAGCCACCGTTCGCCTCGACTTCGCTATACCCTTCTACGACCCAGGATTTGCAGAATCGGAACGCTGGCGCCCGCCACACTGGAAGTTCAACCAGATTGTCACCAACTTCGGCATCAACTACCCGTTTTGATATTGTTTAACGTTTACGGCTCAAAGTGAAAAATTCCAAGGTACTCACCTTTATCCTCATCAGTCTCTCTGTTGTCTTCTGGGGCATCAGCTTCATCCTCACCAAAGAGCTCTTCCTCACCGAGGAGCATATGACCGTCACCATCCTCATCGCCATGCGCCTGGCCATAGCGACGCTCGTCATGCTGCCCACACTGGCCCTCACGCGCAACCTAGAGCCCATCAAAAAGGGTGACCTCAAGTGGTTCCTCCTGCTCGCCCTCTGCGAGCCTTTCATCTACCACCTCTGCGAGACCTCAGGCGTGCAGCTCGTCAGCGGAAGCCTCGCCTCGGTGGTCATTGCGACAATACCTCTCTTCGTCCCTTTCGGCATGTGGGTAGCTTACCGGAAGCACATCAGCCTTCAGCTCATCGTTGGCGTGGTGCTCTCGCTGGGGGGCGTCTTTATACTTATTGCCGGGGGCGAGTCGCTGCAGGGCAACGCCAAAGGACTCCTTTTCCTCGCAGGAGCCGTCGCCATAGCAGTCGTCTACACACTGCTGCTCGTCAAGATTGTTGACCACTATCGCCCGCTAACCATCACCACATGGCAGAACCTCATAGGCCTCATCTATTTCCTCCCCTTGGTGCTTGCCTTCGACGGCAACCAGCTGCCGCTGCTCAGCTACTCACCCAAGATGCTGCTCATACTCCTCACCCTCGGCCTTTGCTGCTCCACCCTCGCCTACGCCTTCTACAATCGCGGTGTCCGTGTGTTGGGTGCCTCCGAGGCCTGCATCTTCAACAACGCCATCCCCGTCTTCTCCCTCATCGCCGCCATCCTCATCGGCCAGGAGACCTTCAGCTGGCTCAAAGTCCTCGGCATCGTCATCGTCATCGCCGGCGTCATCCTCGCCCAGTTCGAGCCTAAACACAGATAAACCTTCTTTCTCAACACGTCAAAGAACACACCCACCTCCTGTTTCCGGAAGTGGGTGTATATAATATAAGGCCTTTTGAGCGGAAGATCTTTTTTTAACTAAACTTTAACACTGCGGCCAGTGTAACATTTTCATAAACACATACTGCCGCATCACCTTACAACCACCACCTTGCGGGCGGGGTAGCTACCGATTTTGACAAGATAAACTCCAGAGGGAATGTTGTTGTTGGCTATTTGTCGGCCTTCCATGTCGAATACATGCAATATCAGTCCGTCGGATCCCTCAACTTTGATTTGTCCGTTTTCCGTCCAAACGCGTATGCCGTCGACCTCTGCGTCATCAATGCCGTCGCAGTCCTCGGTGATACGGCTGAAATCCATCCAGTAGTCGCTCAGTTGGTATCGGTATGCGGCTCCGCATGGAACAATGATGTCGGCGTAGCTGGGCACATCCCTAAATGTACCTTCGTCACAGATTGGCGGATATTCGGCATGGCAACGGATTGTTGTGAGGTGGGTGCAACCACGGAATGCATCGCTTAATTCTTCTACAGACTCCCCTATGGTGACGCTTGTTAGACCTGTACAACTAACAAAAGAGCTATGAATTGTTTTTACTGATGATGGAATGGTGACATTTGTTAAACCAATGCAATATGGAAAAGAGAAATCAATAATTTTCACCGTATTGGGAATAATCACACTGAGAATATCCTGACAACGGGAAAAGGCACCATATCTTATTTTTACCACTGGTATTCTTGGCGCAAGGTCTATCCAAGCTTGATCAAACCCGCCGGGATAGTTTTCCCATCCTGTTGTATCGCACCACCACCATGGTTGCGGCAAACTTTCAGGGATACTCAGATGACCACTTGGCTTTTGATGATTGGATGGCAAATCGTAACCTCCACCACCCGGATCTGGAGATGATATTATTGCATAGTTTGAGTCGTTCTCATTCTGCGCATAATGGCATTGATACCACAATGTGTCACCATTGCCCAATGAATAACAAAACACTTCGTTTTGTGCTTGCGCATTTCCGCCCAACAGGAAAAGTAAGAAAGCAAAAAATAATATTTTCTTCATCTTTTTTCGGTTTTGTTATTCTTCATTTATTGTCATTGACTTCATTTTGTCGACAAATATTCGATGCTCCATTACAAGGCAGACCCATGTTCCTCCATTGGGTGTCGGTTCCGATGCAGAATACTCCACCTGTTTAATACGGCCTTGCAATTCTTTTCCGTCATTCAAATTGACGGTTGTCCATTTGCCTTCCCAGCCCTTTGCCTCGCTTTCCGAAGCGTGAAGCAACTGGGTTTCATTGTATGTTTTCTTTTGCATAAAGCAGTCCTTAATACGTGTCGGGCGCAACTTTTTTTGTCCCGACCCTCCAACGGAACGTTAATCCAGAACAATAAGAAAGGCATGAGGTTATGTGCTCTTGCCATTTATACCGGGGTGTCGCCAAACACCTGTCAAGGAATGGTTCTCAAGGGGAATAACTCTCACGCCAATCAATATGCAGAAGACGTGAGAACGCCCATATGCATACAAATTAAGCGAAGAGCATCTGCTCTTTCCTCCTTGACGAATTTTGGCGATATTTCGGTATAAGGACAATCGCAATGCTTTTCTTGCTTACTGCTTTCGCTCTCGAAAGCAGGTGCAAAAGTACGAATATTATTTTAACCGGCAAAATAATTAACGGAAATTCACGGTCATTTGCGGTAATTCACGTTGAAAGAAAACGACCACGAATCGGACGAATCCAACGAATTATTCGTGCTATTCGTGCCATTCGTGTTCGGGAAAAAGATGGTGTGGATATCCCTGTCTCGCCAATCCCGTAATAGGCCTTCAAAAGGTCTTCAATAGGCCCTCGGCATACCCCCTGACGAGAGCCAATGGAACACCGGTGCCGGTCCACTGTAGCGCCAGTGGCGCTACGTCGTCGCTCCGTACCCGCTCCGACTGTTCTACGGTTGTTCTACGGTTTTCTGTCGGAGAGGGGGCGGAGCGGATACGTAGGGGGTAGGGAGAAGTTGTGGGAGAAATTGTGGGGGAAGGATTGCTCGCTGCGCTCGCGATACCACACAATGGGGCTCCACCATAATCAGACAGACTGTCCACATGGCTGGCTTTGCTTTTTTTTATACCGTACACCTTTATGCAAGCATGCTTGTGCCTCTGTGGATGACATAAAAAAGCAGGTTGCCGTTTGGCAACCTGCCTGTCTGATTTAGGTAGCGGGGGAAGGATTCGAACCGACGACCTCCGGGTTATGAGCCCGACGAGCTACCACTGCTCTACCCCGCACTCTCTTATTTCATAGGCCTCAGCCTCACGAAATCGAGTGCAAAAATACAAACTTTTTCCCAATCTACCAAATAATTCTTTAAAATAATTTACTATCGTTTGATTATTCGCTGCTTATAGACGCCTGCCGCAGACCTCACCTGCAACATATAGACTCCATCAGCAAGGCCGGCCAGCGATATTTTGACACTGCCACCATTGACTTGCGGGCCCTCGCGGCGAAGCACTTCACGGCCAAGCATATCAGTGACAATAACGGCTTCTGTGTACGTGGGGACTGTGACCGTAACCTCGCCGGTGGTGGGATTTGGCCATACCGTCAGCTCTGCGTCAAGCGCCATGTGGCCGGCGATGCCTACGTGCACAGTGTCTTCCCAGATGGCATAGAGGCTGAGATTGCGGCGTATCCTTAGGGTATCGCCTGCCATATAAATCTCTTCGTCGCCATCTGGCGTGCGGCACCAGCCCAGGAAACGATATCCGTCGCGCGTGAAGGTGCACTCCGGCAGCACGGCACCATTCAGGACGCAGAAGTTCAACGTGATGGTGTTGCCCGAGCCTCCATTGGCGTTCAGGTATATGTAACGTGTCTGTACCTTGTTGAGGTGCACACGGTAGACTGTGTCGAGATGCACAAAATCATACACACCGTTCTGTGCGGGGATGTCATACTCGTAGAAATAATAGGTGTTGACGTCCGGACATACGGTGTCGTAGACATCCACGGTGTCCATCAGCACTTCCATAGGCTCAAGTCCGAAGATGGCCGACTGTTCAAGGTTGAAGGTATATGTGGGATTGCCGCCGGCGCCACCGTGGCCAATGGAGATGTCATTGAAATAGTAGAAGCCGTCGCCGGAGCCGCTCCAACCCAGGTTGAAGTGGTAGCGCCCCTGCAGGTCGGCACCGTCGAGGACGAAGGCATGACCGCCATCATCGTCGCGGCCGGTGTAGTATATGGGGCGGCCCGCTGCAAGGTCCTCATTTATCATAGCACGCCAGACACTGTCGTCAGGGTAATGGGCACGATACACGCGCGAGATGTTGGGCTTGTACTTGAAATACTGCACGAAGGCTGTGGCGGCATCTTCAGAGTAGGCTCCCGAGCCACCCTGGCTCGTGGTTCCGTACATCATATTCACGGCGACGCCACAGTGATAAGAGAGTGTGGCCACAGCATTTACCTCACGCTCGGGCGTATTGTGCTCTTCAAGCCAGTTGGGCATGTAGTCGTACACGTAAGTGGTGTGGGCAAAGTCTGCGCTTTGGGCCGGGTAGGTGTAACGCTGGCCTTCATATGATTGCGCCGGGGGCACGTAGGTGTTGTTGCCGGCGCCGCACGAAGGATAACGCCAATAGCGTATGATCTGCGCCATGGCGGTAGCCACACAGCCCACAACGGTACGCGCATTATAGTTGGTGTCGTAGGGGCAATATTTGTTGTACGGGCTAACCTGGTCCCAGCGTGTGGTCACCATTGCCGGAATGTTGAGCAGCGTCACGGTATCATCCACCTCTTCATCGTCGGCGAAGAGCAGCTTTTGCCACGAGGCTGCCGCCTCGGCCGAACCTTCCGCATCACTCTGCGCCACTACGGTAAGCTGGCTCTCGTAGAGACCAAGCAAGTAGCGCAGCGTCGGGTGCAGTTCCTTGGGGAAGTGGCTGTCGAACGAGTAGGCCAGCACGGGCTCCACACGGTCGTCGTCGGAGACTATGACAAAGCCCTCCTGCCCTACGGTGAAGACATACACGTGGCTGATGCCGTCATAGGCCATAGACACCATGTCGCCCTCGGCCACCGGCTTCACATCCGCCGGATGGTAGGTGTTCCAGAAACTCACAGCCACACGTCTGGCCGTGCGCATATCCACCTCTCCTGCCTGCACCGTGGCGCAGAGCAACAAGAAGACGACACTCAGGATTATCCGTTTCATTTCTTATAGTTGTTTATTCCTTCGTTGAGCCAGCCTATGAACTTCTGCACATCGCGGTCGTACTTGTAGTTCTCCTTGGTAAGAACCTCGCCGTCGGCATTCACGATGACATAGTATGGCTGGGCGTTCATATTATATTCTGTCTTCTGAAAGTTCAAATTCTTGCGCCCAAGGGTCTTTAATGTTTTGCCTTTTTCATCCACGACCCACTCGCTCTCGGGCAGCTCTATGGTGTTTTCGTCAGCGTAGAGCGACACCATGACGAACTCCTCGTTGAGCAGGCGCTTCACTTCGGGGTCACTCCATACATAGTGCTCCATCTCGCGGCAGTTGGCGCAGGTCTTGCCGGTGAAGTCGATAAACACGGGCTTGCCATGCTCGCGGGCGTAGGCCTTGGCCTCGTCGAGGTCGAAGAAAGCCTCGAAGCCCAGTGGCACATGCAGCTTGTCGGCATACCTGCGGTCGGCCGGCAACTTGCCCACCTGCACCGTACCGGCGCTGACGGCGGGAGTATTCTCGGCCACTATCTTCTCGATGTTGAAGCTCTGGCTCTCCATAGGCGGCAGGAAGCCACTGATGCCCTTGAGCGGAGCGCCCCACATGCCGGGTATCATATAGACCACGAAGGCCAGGTCGGCGATGGCCAGGAACAGGCGCATTGTACCTATCTCCTTAACCTCGTCGTCGCCTTTGAAACGCAGCTTGCCGAGCAGGTAGAAGCCCAGCAGGCCGAAGATGACAATCCACAGGGCCAGATAGGTGTCGCGCGGCAGTAGACCCCAGTTGCAGTAGAGGTCAGCCTGCTGGAGGAACTTGAGGCCGAAGGCCAACTCGAGGAAGGCGAAGACTATCTTCACGGTGTTGAGCCACGAGCCACTCTTCATGTTGCCCAGCATCTGCGGGAACATGGCCAGCAGTGTGAATGGGGCCGCGAAGCCAATGCCGAAGCCCAGCATGGTGACGAGGCTCACCCAGCGGTCGGTGCTCGAGGTGGTGAGACCCACCAGAGCGGCACCAAGTATGGGACCGGTGCAGCTGAAGCTCACCAGCACGGTGGTCAGCGCTATGAAGAAGGGGGCAAGCAGACCGCCCTTGTCGGCCTGTTCGTCGCTGCTGTTAATCCACTTCTCGGGCATCTTGATTTCGAAGAGGCCGAAGAAGCTCAGCGCGAAGACAAAGAAGATAATGAAGAATATCAGGTTCGGTATCCAGTGGGTGCCCATGACATAGAGAGCCTCCGGACCGAGGAAGGCGGCCAGTATGGCACCCAGCACAGCGAAGAGGAACACAATGCTGAAGCCGAAGAACCAGGCCTGACGGCGTCCTTTGCGCTTGTTCTCAGCGCCACGCACGAAGAAGTTGACGGTCATCGGTATCATGGGGAACACGCAAGGCGTGAACATGGTCAGTATGCCGCCACCTATAGCCAGCAGGAAAACCACCAGCAGGTTCTGGTGCTTACCCTCATCCTGTGGAGCGGCGGGGGTATTGTTATCCTGGACAACAGCCACAGCGGTGTCTACGGGAGCAACACTGTCTGTAGCATCCGCCACGGTGTCAACCTCTTCGCCTGCCACCTCAGCCTTGGCACCAGGCACCTTGAAGCTGAAGTCATGGTCTTCGGGGGCTATGCAGCTGCCATCGTTGCAGAGCTGGTAACTCACGGTACCCTTGACGGTGAAGTCTTTGTCGCTAAGACGCTTCACCTTCTGGCGGAAGACAACCTTGCCGCTGAACGACTTGACGATGCATTTGAAGATGTCGTCCATCTCCTCATGGGGCTTGGGCTCCATCACCTTACCCACACGCTCGTAGTCCTTGCTTTCCTCGAAGGTGAACTCAATAGCCAACGGGCCGTCGGGCGATGTATACTGCGAATAAAGGTGCCACCCCTTGTCAAGCTGCGCCGTGAAGACCAGTTCCGCCTCAGTGGCGGAAGTCTCCTTGACACTGTATTTCCACTTCACAGGGTCCAGCTGCTGGGCAATAAGCACATTGCCCATTAAACCCATCAAAACAATTAAACCCAGAAAAAAGAACTTCTTCATCTATTTAAACTTTAAACCTTAAAACCTTATTTGAGGTTGAATTTAATCTTCTTCTCACCGCGCACAGTCTTCACCCCGACCATATACATACCTTTAGGCATCTTCTTGATGGAGATATGCTGGTTGTTCTTGTAACCGTTGATGGTCTTGACGACTTTGCCCTGGCTGTTGGTGAAGGTGACGGTGGCCGAGGCGCTCTCCATAGAGATAGTGACGTAGCCTTCCTGCAGGTGCGGGTTGATACGTACGTGCTCATCACTCGGCCCCTGGACCGCGTTGCCGGGCGTCTGTGTGGCCGTTTGGTCCGCGCTTGGTGCCGACTTTTCCTTCTCAGGCATCACGAAGCCACTAAGGCGCGCCAGACCCTTGCTGTCGTGGCCGAACCAGTGGTTGCCCTTCTTGTCGCTGGCCACCTTGTAGATGTTGCCGGCAGGCAGCGGGCTGTTCTTCGAGGTGAAGACCACCCAGCGGTCGACGCCGTCGAACACCGCCACACCGCCACTGGTGCCTATCCACAGCAGGCCGTCGGCATCAATACCGATGTCATTGACCTGGTTGGCGGGCAGTGGGCTGTTGCCTGTGTTCCATGTGTGCCAGTCTTCGCCGTCAAAGGAGCACAGTCCGTTCAACGTGCCGAACCACTTGACGTTATCCTTGTCGATGGCCACGGCGGGCACAATGTTGTCCGGCAGGCCGGAATTATCCACGGTATAGTTCACCCAGCGGCGGTCGTTGAAGACGCAGACACCGGCATTGGTGGTGATCCACTTGCGGTTGGCGCGGTCCACGGCGATGTCGAGGATAAAGTCGCTCAGCAGGCCGCAGTCGTCGGGCGTGTATTTCTCCCACGTGTAGCCGTCGTAACGCACCACACCGCCCAGCGTGACGCCTATCCAGAAGACGCCGTCCTTGTCCTGCACCATCTCCTTGACAAACTTCATCTTCAGCCTGCGCGTCTCGGCACTGTATTCCGTCCAGTGGGTGCCGTCGAACTCAATGACTCCGTAGTCGTCTGTACCAATCCACACCACACCACGGTTGTCAGTCATCATACAGTTGATGGACTGGTCCTTGAGTTTCTCGTTGAACATCGAGTAGTCGGTCCATGTGCCACCGTTGAGGCGACTCAGGCCCTGGTAGGTGCCTACCCACACGCCCTTGCTGTCGGGCGCTATGGCGGCGATGTTGTTGCCGCCGATGTCGCTCGTCCGCGTGTCGAACATCGTCCATGACCCATTCTGGGCTTTGGACACACTGCCCGTCAAGCCCATCAAGCCCATCAGACCTATTGCAAATATCTTTTTCATTGTGTAAGTTTTCACGTTTTATGCTTCTCCTTCTTAGCAGCAGGAAACAATATGTTATTAAGTATCAACCGGTAGCCCGGCGAATTGGGAAATAGCGACAAGTCCGTCGGCGGGTCACCTATGAAGTGGCGGTAGTCCTCGGGGTCGTGGCCGCCGAGGAAGGTCCATGTGCCCTTGCCATACTCGCCGTGCAGGTAGCGCACCTCACCCAGTTCCTTGTTGTCGCCCAGCACCACGCACGAGCTCTTCACGTACTGGCTGCGGAAAGCCGTGGTCTGACCCATGAAGCCGTGCACCACACGCGTGTGGTTCTGCGTGAGCATCGTGGGCACCCAGTCCCATTTGGCCGAGAAGTCGAAGAGCACAAAGAAGTCGGTCTTCTCGTTCACCGCACGCTGGCGGCTGCGGTCGTCAATGTCGATGGACGATATCTCGTATTCCGACGGATTGGTACTCAGGCGGAAATCCTTAAAGGCAAAACACTTGCTGTAGTCCAGATGCTCCTGTGCCAGCGGGTCCATGAGGTCACCGTCAAACATCTCGGCGCAGATATCGACTCCCTCGGCGGCCAGAGCCACATCGTAGCTGTCGGGCGCCGAGCACATGGCGAAGAGAAAACCGCCACCCATGACAAAGTCCCTGATTTTGTGCGCCACGGCAAGTTTCAGCTGGCTCACCTTGCTGTAGCCCAGCTTGTGGGCCGTGGCTTCCTGGAGGCGCACATCCTCGATGTACCACTGCTGGTTGCGGTAGTTGGCCCAGAACTTGCCGTACTGACCAGTGAAATCCTCATGGTGCAGGTGCAACCAGTCGTAGGTAGGCAACACACCGCTCAGCACCTCCTCGTCGTAGACCACATCGTATGGTATCTCGGCATATGTGAGCACCAGCGTCACCGCGTCGTCCCACGGCAGTTTGTTCTTGGGCGAATAGACGGCTATCTTGGGGGCTTTCTGCAGCCGCACGGCGTCCATGTTGACAGCCGGGTCCGCTATATGGCTCAGTATGGCACTGCTCTGCCCGTCGGCAATCACCTCGCAACTGACACCCCTCAGGCGGCATTCTTTCTCGATGCCCTCGGCGTACTTCATCATGAAGCTGCCGCCACGGTAGTTCAGCAACCACGTCACCTCGACATCGCGCTGCAGGGCCCAATAGGCCACACCGTAAGCTTTCAGGTGGTTCTTTTGCACCTCGTCCATGGGCACAACAATATATGACGCGTGCGCCCGCGCGAAAAGCAAAACAAGCAGAATTGCCAGCAACCGTTTCATTTCGTGCGGATAGGGGGGCTCGAACCCCCACCCCTCTCGGGACAAGATCCTAAGTCTTGCGCGGCTACCAATTACGCCATATCCGCATGGTCAAAAATCGTGCAAAATTACGAATAATTTCGGACATAGAGCAAATTATTTTTTCATTTCTCCCTATCTGCACCGTATCCCCTCCGTCTGTTCCACGGTTGTTCACCGGTTGTTCACCGGTTTAAAAGCGTAAAACAACCGTAAAACAAGCGGAAAACAGTCGGAGCGATATCGGAGCGACAACGGAGCTCCAGCGGAGAGGATAGGTCGATAATCGCTAATTTCTACTTCCTAATTTACAATTTCTATTTTTTTCGTACCTTTGCAGTCATGAATTATGCCACGACTATCGCCAACCGGCTGGAACTCAACGTCCGGCAGGTTGAGAAAACAATAGAATTGCTTGAGCAGGGTGCCACTGTGCCGTTCATAGCCCGCTACCGCAAGGAGGCCACGGGTTCGCTGAACGAGGTGCAGATTGCCGCCATCCGTGACCTGCTGCTGAAACTCAAAGAATTAGACAAGCGCCGCGAGGCCATACTCGCCAGCATCGAGGAACAGGGCAAACTGACACCGGAGCTGCGCAAGCAGATTGAGGCGGCCGAAAGCATGACCGACCTCGAGGACCTCTACCTACCCTACCGCCCCAAGCGCCGCACACGCGCCACGATAGCCATAGAGAAGGGCTACGAGCCTGTCGCCGACGCAATAATGAAGGGCCAGTGGAGCTCATGGGACGACGAGGCTCTGCAGGGTGCACGCGACATCATAGCCGAACGGGTGAGCGAGGACGCACTGTGCCGCAACCGCGTGCGCAACGTGTTCAGGCGCAAGGCCATGCTGACATCGGGCCTGGCACGCGGAGTGGACGAGAACGACGAGAAGGTGGGCAAGTTCGAGAGCTGGCTCGACTGGAAAGAACCCATCTCCAAAGCACCGTCGCACAGGATATTGGCGCTCTTCCGCGGCGAAGAGGCCGGCGTGCTCAAGGTGCATGTGCGCCCCGACAGCGACGAGGAGAGCATCGAAGCACTGACCCATACCGTAGAGACGCACTACGGCGCGTCTCTTAACAAGGAATGCCGCGAGCAGATGGAGCTTGCAATAGCGGACAGCTACAAGCGCCTTATCAGCCCATCTATCGAGACGGAGTTCCGCAACCTGCTGAAGGAGAAGGCCGACAAGGAGGCCATACGCGTCTTTGCCGAGAACCTGCGGCAGCTGCTGCTGGCGGCACCGCTGGGGCAGAAGCGCACGCTGGCCATCGACCCGGGCTTCCGCACGGGCTGCAAGGTCGTCTGCCTCGACGCCCAAGGCCAACTGCTTCACAACGAGACGATATACCCATTCACGTCGGTGCGCGAAGAGCATGCCGCCGTGAGCAAGCTGGAGGCCTTGGTCGAGGCCTTCCAGATTGAGGCCATAGCCATCGGCAACGGCACGGCGGGACGCGAGACCGAAGAAGTGGTGCAGCGGTGCCGGTTCAAGAACAAAGTGATTGCCGTGAGCGTGAGCGAGGCCGGCGCCAGCGTGTACAGCGCCAGCGATGTGGCCCGCCGCGAGTTTCCCGACTACGATGTCACGGTGCGCGGCGCCGTGAGCATCGGCCGCCGCCTGATGGACCCCCTGAGCGAGCTGGTGAAGATAGACCCTAAGAGCATCGGCGTTGGGCAGTACCAGCACGACGTGGACCAGAAGCTGCTGGCCGCGAGCCTGGGCGACGTGGTGGAGAGCTGCGTCAACAGCGTTGGCGTGGAGCTCAACACCGCCAGCCGCGAGCTGCTGAGCTACGTCAGCGGCATAGGTCCGGCACTGGCCGACAAGATAGTGAACCACCGCAACCGCAACGGCGCCTTCGCCGACCGCGAGGCATTGCACGACGTCAAAGGGCTCGGCGACAAGGCTTTCGAACAGTGCGCCGGCTTCCTTCGCGTACGCGAGAGCAGGAACCCCCTCGACCGCAGCGCCGTGCACCCCGAGCGCTACGCACTGGTGGAGCGCATGGCGAAGAGCGTAGGCACCGACGTAGAGACACTGATGAAAGACAAAGAGCTGCGCTGCAAGATACGGCTTGAGGACTTCGTCAGCGAAGACTGCGGCATGCCGACCCTCAAAGATATCATGAAAGAATTGGAGAAGCCCGGACTAGACCCCAGGGCCAAGTTCGAGGTGTTCGAGTTTGACAAGAACGTCACGCGCATCGAGGACGTCAAGGAGGGCATGGTGCTGCCGGGCATAGTGACCAACATCACGGCCTTCGGGGCCTTCGTGGACATCGGCGTGCACCAAGACGGCCTGATACACGTGAGCCAGATGGCCAACCGGCGCGTGAACGACCCCGGCGAGGTGGTGCACCTGCACCAGCACCTGAAGGTGAAGGTGCTGGAGGTGGACCTGCGCCGCCACAGAATCAGCTTAACATTAAAAAACATTGAATAATATGGAAAGAAAACCTTTAAGTTTCGGTATGACGATGCTGGCATCGGCCGTGGGCGTGGTGCTCGTGTCTGTGCTCAGCGGCATCGTCATGTTCATCTCGATGATTTGCATGGTTGTGGCGCTCGGCAGCAGCGGCAACAAAGAGCTCAAGCCGGTGAAGGCCGGCACGTTCCTTACCGTCGACATGAGCCAGATCAGCGGTGACCGCGAAGACAGCAACCTGTTTCTCACCATCAACAAGGACAACAGCGTAGGCCTCATCGACGCCGTGGGCGCCATCCGTGCCGCCGCCAAGGACGACAAGGTGGCTGGCCTGCTGTTGAAAGGCGACGACGGACTGGTCATCTCGTGGGGCTCGCTCACCGAGCTGCGCGACGCCATTGCCGAGTTCAAGGGCTCGAAGAAGCCCGTGGTGGCCTACGCCACAAGCTATTCGCAGGGCGAATACTACGCCGCCTCGCTGGCCGACAAAGTGTGCATGCACCCCAGCGGCATGGTGGACTTCCGCGGCATAGGCGGCGAGGTGATGTACTACAAAGACCTGCTCGACAAGCTGGGCGTGGAGATGCAGCTGATACGCCCCGAGAGCTGCTCGTACAAGAGCGCCGGCGAGGTCTACACGCTGAACCACATGAGCGACGCCAACCGCGAGCAGATACGCGCCTACATAGGCAGCATCTGGCAGACTGCGACGAAGCAGATTGCCGCCAGCCGCGGCATGGAGGTCGCCGAGCTCAACACCATAGCCGACAACCTCAGCGGCTTCATGGCCGAGGACGCCGTGGCCTCGCGCCTGGTGGATACCCTCTGCTTCGAAGAGGATGTGCGCCAGATGCTCAAAGAGCAGCATGACGGCAAGCAGCTGATGCCGCTCGACGAATATGCCTCCAATGTGAAGAAAATGCCCAACAAAGCCAAAGACGCCATAGCGGTGATCTATGCCGAGGGCAACGTTGTCGACGGCTCGGCAAAAGGCTTCGACGAGGGTGTCTACGGGGACGACATAGTCAAGGCTCTGAAAAAGGCCACGAAGGACGACGACGTGAAAGCCATAGTGCTGCGCGTCAACTCGCCCGGTGGTGCCGCAACTGCCAGCGAGAGCATGACGCACGCCGTGATGGCCGCAAAGGCCAAGAAGCCCGTCATCGTCAGCATGGGCGACCTTGCCGCCAGCGCAGGCTACGAGATGAGCTGCATGGCCGACGTCATTGTGGCACAGCCCACCACCATCACCGGCTCAATCGGAGTCTTTGGCACCATACCCAATGTTGGCAAGCTGATGAACCAGAAGCTCGGCCTGCACACCGACACCGTATGCACAAACAAGAACGCGGCAGGCATGAGCATCTACCGTCCGCTGTCGCCGAAGGTCAAAGAACTGTGGACACGCAACGTGGAGGATTTCTACAAGGTGTTCGTGGGCCGCGTGGCCGAAGGACGCCACATGAGCTATGACGAGGTACACAAGATTGCCCGCGGCCGCGTATGGACCGGCGCCGACGCCATTGGCATAGGCCTCGTGGACACCCTCGGCGGCCTCGACCTCGCCATACTCATTGCAGCCGAAAAGGCCGGCATCGACAGTTACAAGGTCAAGGAGTACCCCGAAGAGAAAGACACATGGACGCAACTGACCGAACTCTTCGGCGAGAGCCAGGATGACGACCTGACGCTGATGGCCAAGATACGTCTGGCACTCAGCTGGAAAGCCGTCAAGAACGACATCAAAGCCCTCTCGCGCCTCGAGCAGGATATCAACTACATCAGCACGGCCGAAGGCCTGCAGGCACGCCTGCCTTACGTGATTGTGAGCGAGTAAAGGTTACAAGTAAATAACACAAAAGAAAAAGAGGCTGACGCGATTCATGATGCGTCAGCCTCTTTATTTGTAACCTGTAACCTGTAACCTGTAACCTGTAACCTTTATTACAGCTTGTCGTTGGAGCCGAGGACGTTGACAATCTTGTGGATGTACATCTTCTTCATGCTCTCGCGGGCAGGCTTGAGGTACTGGCGCGGGTCGAAGTGGTCGGGGTGCTCGGCCATGTGCTTGCGGATGGCGGCGGTCATGGCCAGGCGGCTGTCGCTGTCAATGTTAATCTTGCAGACGGCACTCTTGGCAGCCTTGCGCAGCTGCTCCTCGGGGATACCCACAGCGGCCTTCAGGGCGCCACCGTTGGCGTTGATGGTGTCGACCTCGTCCTGCGGCACCGAGCTGGAGCCGTGGAGCACGATGGGGAAGCCGGGGAGCTTCTTCTCAACGGCTTCGAG
>JAEEGL013485987.1_pt1 | contig 56035 bp, 49 predicted proteins | sample 9134231 | NCBI WGS metagenome assembly JAEEGL01 (sample SAMN16246548, study PRJNA631951) | gut metagenome | biome: gut microbiome; feature: rumen; material: fiber-attached | host: Bos | place: Iran: Karaj | collected 2018-10
CTTCCATCTGGTCTAATCTTATCTACAGCAATCATTCTTCTTACTTCGCCGTGTAAAATTTCATCTAAAGTATATTGAACATGCTTTAAATAGTTTTCCTTAGCTTCTGTATCAACAACCTTGATTCCGCCTACTTCAGTAATAAATACCTTTTCATCGAAATGAGCAATTGTTTCAGCATTAACTGCATCGATAGCAGCATAACGCTCAAGCTTATCTTCAACTCTAATTGCTTTAATTAATTTTTCTTCAGCATAAGCCTTAACTTGTGCTTCAATTTCAGGATCAACGTGGAATAATTCTACTTGATATTTTTCCTTACCACATTCTTTAACAATCTCTTCTTGGAATTCGCAAAGCTTGATAATTTCAGCATGACCAAACTTTAATGCTTCCCACATATCATCTTCTGATACGAATCTAGCACCAGCTTCAACCATGTTGATAGCCTTTTTAGTACCAGCAACTGTTAAATTGATTTCTGATTTTTCTAACTCTTCTGGAGTTGGGTTAATAATTAATTTACCATCAACCTTACCAACAACAACACCAGCAATTGGTCCTTCAAATGGAATATCTGAAATCATTAAAGATAATGATGAACCAAGCATTGCAGCCATTGCAGTTGAACAATCAGGATCTGATGATAAAACTGTATTTACAACTTGAACTTCATTTCTAAAACCGTCTGCGAATAAAGGTCTGATAGGTCTATCAATTAAACGTGAAACTAATGTTTCATGTTCAGAAGGTCTACCTTCTCTTCTTAAGAATCCTCCAGGAATCTTACCTGCAGCATATAATTTTTCTTGGTATAAAACCATTAATGGGAAAAAGTCAGCAGTTGATGCTACATTATTAGAAACAGATGCTGATAGAACTGTGCTTTCTCCATAAGATACTAAACATGCGCCTGATGCTTGTTTAGCAACTTCGCCTATTTCAACAACAAGAGGACGTCCTGCCCAATTGTAGCTGAAGCGTTTAACTTCACTCATTTTATTTTCTCCTTAAAATTTTCTTTCTACTTTTTCTATTTTTCAACAGTACTATTATAACATATTAGTTATATATTTCTACTAAAAATTAAATCTTTATTTTAATAAATTTTATTTTTTTCTTAAGAAAAATAATCTTCTAGCTTCTTTTTCTTCACCTTGCCAGCTAAAATGTTCAAGCTTAACAATCTCAAAATATTCCTTAAATAAATCAGCCCATTCCTCATCAGTTAAGCTCATAAGTCTTAAAATGCCATCAATGTATAATAAATTCGTTTTTTTACCATTTAAAGGAGGTATTTTATTAACATCAACATAATAATTTAATCCAATTATTATTAATGCATCACATTTAGCTACTCTTGCTAAATTTTTAATGATATCCTTTGATATTTCTAATGGTAATACATCAAGTACATTTGAGCAAATGATACCATCATATTTATTATCCTCTTCATTATTAAGCCATGCATCATCTGATGTAACATAATTAATATCAGCCTTAAAATAGTTAGCATAATATAAGGCTAAATCACGTGCATTTTTAGATGTATCAAAGGCAATAACCTCTTTAGCACCTGCCCTTTTAGCTGTAATTGCGGCAAAGCCAAATCCTGCACCATAATCTAAAACTTTAGTTTTAGACCCTAATTCATTACAAGCTTTTATAAGCTTTTCTGATGGTGCTAAAATTGTATAGTCTTTATCTCTATCATATTCTAAAATTTCTTTTTTAGCTTCTTCTGTTAATAAAAAATTTTTGTCCCAAAAGGTTTTTAATTTATTGTAATCATCATTCATTTTTAAGTCCCCTAAACATATAAAAATTTGATTTTTAGATAAAAAAAGAGGTCTCGAAAAAACGAGACCTTCTTAATTACTTTCTTAAGCCTAAGCTCTTTACTAATTCTTCGTAAGCATGTAAGTCATTGTTCTTTAAATAAGTTAATAAAGATCTTCTATGACCAATCTTCTTCATAAGACCACGCTTAGAATGGAAATCATGAATATGAGTTTGGAAATGAACGTTTAATTCATTGATTTCAGCAGTTAAAATTGCGATTTGAACTTCAACAGAACCAGTGTCCTTTGCGTCCTTACCATACTTCTTAATGATTTCTTGTTTTACTTCTTTTGCTAACATTAGTATATCCTCCTATAATAATAAATTACTCGTTTATCTAAGATAAGGATGAAGGATTTATCCTATATCCGGGATAACGACAAAAGTATAATACCATAATCATATATCTTTTTCAATCTTTTTTTATGAAAAGAGTATTATTTTGTATTATTTTAAACAACCCAAGTGATAAACCTAATTATTGTTAATATGATAATTAGTGAAAATGAACCATCTAAAACATAGCTTAGAATTCTTATCCATTTAACATCACTTTTCCTATTATTAATTGCCTTAAATAAGCATAATAAGTCTACTACAACAAGGGCAATAGAAACAAATAGCATTAAGGCAAATAGAATTCCTAAGCCTAAACCTATAGCAAGGCCTCCTACAACCTGTTCAGTTGTATTATCGCTTTGTGCTTTAGCTTGTTCAGCTAATGCATGAAAATCAAAGCTTAAAACTAAGCATAAAACCAATATACTTAAAACTAAAAAGATTAATAAGACAATAGTTGAAAATAGCTTTGTATTCTTCTTAGCAACTTCTATGTTTTCTTCCATTAAAATTCAATCCTTTCAATTAAAGAATTTGCATTCTTAGATAAATATAAGCTTAAACATAATATACCAACAAGTGTTGCTGCTATACCAAAGATTTGAGAAACTAATACATTAATGAAGGCAAATCCAATCATTCCTCCTGCAAGGACAATCATTATACCCCAGTCAGAAAATAGTGCCATATAAGATGCTGCAGAATGCTTAACACAATCCATTTCATTCTTCCAATCAAACTTATAATGTTTTAAATCAATTATTAAGCCTAATTCAGATGCAAATACAATAAATAATAAAGGTAATACATAAACTGTAACTATACTTATAAAATCAAAATCAATTAAGCATACCATTATAGTTGATGCAATTATTGAGCATACACCTAATACAAGTGATGATAATAAAACTTTAACAAATAAGTATTTTTTATAATCAATAGGTAATGATTTAGTAATCCAGAATCCATTTCCTTCTATTGAAATAGATAAGGCTGCAGGTGTTTGAATACCTACACCAAAGATAATAGCGAATGCTGCAAAATATAAATAATGTCTAGCATTTAACATAAAATCGGGACTAATTTGCATTAAATTTATTTTATTACTCATTGATAAAGATAATAATACTGCAAAAACTAAAGCACAAATACCAGATGATATTGTATTAATAAAATAATATTTAGAGCCAAAATATTTTTTAGCTTCTGTTTTAAATAAAGTGGCAAATTGGCCTTTAACAGCTAATTCCTTTTTAACATAAACAGTATTTGACTTATAAGTATTAATAACTTGATGAACTACTCCAAATAGCTTTGCAATTAAGAATAATACAAGTAATACAAGTAAAATATTTCCACCAATGAATAATAATATAAACAATGGATTTGTTGTATATGCTAATTCAACTAGTACAAGTGATGGATTCATATATTTAATTCCATTATACATTCCTAAATAAGCTTCTGCTAAGGCTGCAACCTCTCCGCCTTCTGCAGCTCTTCCACCAGCTGATGATGAAAAGCTTATTGTAAATGATAAGAAAAATATCGCAACAAATAAAATTAAATACATTATTACATTAATAACATTACCAAATTTATATCTATCAGCAACAAGTGTTACAAAAAGAGAAAATAATAATGCTATAACCATTGGTACTGCAGGTAAGAAAAACATTAATAATAATGCTGTTAAAGAGGCTAAGATATTTTGATAATAAATTAAAATAACTATAGCGTTAGGTATCATTATTATTGCTGTATATAATAATTCAACAATATATAAACTAAAAAGCTTTGAGCCTAAAATATGACTTTTCTTAATAGGCATAGCTGATAGCATATCGTAATCCTTACCAAGGAATATACCTTTTATTTTAAATAATGATGTCGAAAACGTTAAAACAGATGCGAATGCTGCAAAAAATATTACTGGTACATATGGATCAATTTCTGCTAATCTAAACATACCAACATATATAAAATTATATAAGAATGATAAACCTATAAATAAGATAGCGAAAACTACTATAAAGGCTAAAAATGTTTGGGCCTTTTTATTTTCTTTAAATTTTCTTTTATCAAAGGTACCTTTTAGGTCAACCTTTACTAATTCAAAAAATGCGTTCATTATTCAAATAACTCCAAGAACTTATCTTCTAGTGATTCATCACCCTTAACCTCATCAGTTAAGCCTGAAGCTACAATTTTACCATCTTTAATTATCGCAATCTTATTACAGAATTTTTCAACAACCTCTAATACGTGAGATGAGAAGAAAATCATCTTTCCTTCATCACATAATGATTTTAAAATTTCTTTTAAATCATGGCTTGCCTTTGGATCAAGTCCTACGAAAGGTTCATCTAATATAATTAATTTAGGACTATGAATTAAAGCACCTATAATAGTGATTTTTTGCTTCATACCATGAGAATATGATTTAATTGGGTCAGCTAAACGTTCTTTGATTCCAAATTGAGTTGCATATTTATCAATTAAATCATTCTTTTCAGGACCAACTCCATAAATATTAGCTATAAAATCTAGATAACCAATACCTGATAAATGCTCGTATAAATCTGGATTATCTGGTACATAAGCTATTTGTTTTTTAAAAGCGATTGGATCTTCTTTTAATGTTTTACCATCTAAATAGATTTCACCTTCATCATAGCTATGAATACCTACAATACATTTAATTGTTGTAGATTTACCAGCACCATTAGGTCCAATAAAGCCATAGATATCCCCTTCTTCAATAGTTAGCTCAACGTTTTCAATGGCTTTTTTTGTTGAACCCTTGTAAGTCTTTGATACATTTTTAATTTCTAACATCTTCTTACTCTCCTTATGTTAATATTATTTTTTTAAATTTACCATCAGATGTTTTATTTGTTGAACCATTAGTATATTTTCCAAAAAATATTGTTCCATTCCTTACTAGCACATTTTCACAATCTGAATCTTCATAAAAAATTTTCATTTTATCTTCTAATTCATCATAAACTAAAACCATCATTTTGTTATAAAAATTAATTGTTGTGTCACCATTTATTTCATATGCCAAATAATACTTATTATTACTATATATAAATCCTTTATAAGTATAACATATTTTATCTTTCTCATCATTTTCTTTATAACGTTTTAGTTCAAATTCAGTTAATAATTTTAATTCATTATTACTATATTTGTAAAGCTTATATTTATTGTCACTAATACAATAAGAAAAAGCTTTTAAATTATTATTAAAAGATATTTTAGCATTTCCAGGCATTACTGTAATTAAATTATATGTTCCATCTTCGTTAAGAAGATATATTTCATCAACATAATCTCCTTCAGAATTCGTTTTAAAATTTGTTGTATATAATTCATTATTAAAATAATATAAACTCCAAAAGTTTTTATCTAATGACACTGTTGACAATAAATTTCCAATTTTATCAGTTTTTATTAATAAATGAGATGAATCAACTCTATTTATCACCAAAAAATAACAAAAATCTTCACTTAAAGCTAAACCAATACAAGTATAATTTCCTTCTAAGGAAAATCTATTAATTAGGCCATCCTTATTAACAACTAAACAATAAACTGTGCATTTTTTAAAATCGATATCATCATTAGCTGTATATGCATAGAATAATTGATCGTCAAATGTTTTTGTATCATCTAATGAAAATGAAGTATCTTTACTATATTCTTCATATATTAGTTTATCTTGATAATAAAATCTAATAAAATATTGTTCTTCATTATCACTTGAGTAATTAGAATGATTAAAATCACTAACATATGAAAAATTATCATCAACTTTTATTCTTTCCCATTCTTCTTTTTTTGCATTTGCAGTTTTTAATTCAATCCTTTCAAATTGATTAACAGCTTCTGGTTTTTTAGAAACGCATGAAGTTAAAAAGAATAAAATTATAAATGATAAAAAGCAAAACCATAATCTTATATTTTTCATAACAATCCCTTTATTTTGTATAATTTAAATCTCCTGCAAATTCTAAGCTTAAAGCTTTATCACGCTTTAATTGCTTTAATAATTCTTCTTTAGATTCAAATCTTTTTTCATCTCTAATTCTCTTTATAAAATAAACTTCAATATTTTCACCATAAATATCTTCATCAAGACCAAAGATATTAACCTCAAGTCTTATTTTATCTTGATAATCAATAGTTGGATTATGACCGATATTAGCCATTCCTAAATAAGGCTCACCATCAACTATTACATTAACAAAATAAACACCATTTTTTGGTAAATAGAAATTCTTATAATCAACATTAGCTGTAGGGAAGCCTAACACACGACCATTTTGAAGACCATAAATAACATTTCCCCTGATTGAAAATTGTCTTCCTAATAATCTATTAGCTTCTTCTATATTTCCTGTTGAAAGTAATTCTCTTATATATGTTGTAGAAACTCTAACATCATTTAATATATATTTTTTTATTTCATAAAATTCAAATTCTTTTGCTAAATCAGAAATATTTCCCTCAGCACGTCTTGCAAATGTAAAATCATAACCACAAACACATGCTTTAATATTCATTTGATGCATTGCCTCAATAAATTCTTCTTTTGGCATTGAAGCAATTTCTTCATTAAATTCAACAACAATTAAATAATCAATTCCCATTTTAGAAATAACATCTGTTTTTTTCTCTAAAGGAGTTACTAATGGATAATTAGGAATTTTCTTTAAAAAAACAGATGGATGAGGATAAAATGTTAAAACTGCTGATTTATATCCATGTTTTTTACATTCTTCAATTAGCTTTTGATGTCCTAAATGTACGCCATCAAAATTACCTATTGCGGCACATACAGGTTCAGGAAGAGATGTAAACTTTTTATCTTTAATATAAATTGATTTCATAAAAAAACTCCCTAAAATATGATTAATAATCGATATTTATATCTTTCTATTGGCTCATACATTGCTATTATACCATTTTTACTTTTAACATAAAATAGGCTATCAAGCTTTGCTTGTCTTTCATCAAGCATAACACCATTTAAAACTAATTTTTCTAAATAATCATCAACTTCTATAACAGGTAGCTTATACATATCAAAAATAGATATTACTTTTTCTTTTGTAACATCTTCTATTTTTATAGCATCTTCAATAGAAAATTCACCTGATTTAGTTCTTCTTAATTCTCTTAAAATAGCACAGCCACCAAGCTTTAATCCTAAATCACGGGCAAGGCTTCTAATATAAAAGCCTTTAGATACATGTAAAAGAACATCAATTTCATAGTGTCCATCAACAAATCTTAAATCAGATTCAATAAAATAATCATATAATTTAACATCTCTTGCCTCTAACTCTATTTCTATATTTTTTCTTTGATATTCATAAAGTTTCATTCCATTAACCTTAATGGCAGATGTCATAGGAGGAATTTGCTTAGTTTCTTTTTTTAATTCATCTAAAGCCTTCTTTATATCATCTATGCTAGGCTTCATTTCAATATCATTTATAATATTACCTTTTGTATCTAAGGTATCAGAATCAAGTCCAAAAACAATAGTTGCTAAATATGTTTTATCATGCTTATCTAAATATTTAATTAATTTAGTAGCCTTACCTATGGCAACAACCATTACACCTGTTGCGTTAGGATCAAGTGTCCCATTATGGCCTATTTTAGAAACATTTAAGGCTTTTTTTATTTTATTTAGGGCAGTTTGGCTAGTTATGCCCTTTGGCTTATCTAAAATTATAAATCCGTCCATAAGCTTTCCCTCCTAATGTTTCTAATAACAAATATAGTTGCCGCAATTAAAACCCCTATTTGGGCTAATAAATAGGTAATCCATAAGCCATTAAGTTTTAATCCTGGACATAATATTAAATAAAATAAAGGTGTTAAAACTAAAGGCTCTAATATAGTTAATAAATTAGATCTTAATCTATCACCTACTGAATATAGGTAAGAACAAATTGGTTTAATTAATGCTGTTAATAAAAATCCAATTAAATAATAAATTAAACCATCATTATAATAAACTCTTGCAGTTTCTGATAAATTATATAAATCCTCTAAATTATTATTAAATAAATAAAATAAAGATACAAAAATTCCACAAATCACAAAGCTTGATAAAAGACATCCATTTAGCATTTGATGATTTACATTATGGTTTTTATTGGCTGAATTATATGAAAATAATGGTTGTATTGCATCACCTGATGCTTGAGCTGTTGCACTTATAATATAAAGTAAATATGAAAGCAATGTATAAGCTGCAACGGCCTCATCTCCTCCAAATTTAACACATAAATAATTAGTAATTATTAATATAAATGCATATGAATAATTTAAAATAAATGGAGAAACACTTGCTAAATATAAATTCTTAATAATCTTTTTATTAATTTCTGGCTTTTCTAATTCCTTAAAATAGAAAACAAGACAAATAATAGTTGCAACTACTAAAGAAATTACTGATGCTAAGGCTGCACCCCATAAATTAAAATCTAAAATAATAATAAAGATATAATCTAGAATAAAATTAATAATAATTTCTATTATAGCAGCAAGAGTTGCTGTTTTAATTTTATCACTATTTTTAAGCATTTGAGGAAGACTCATTCCTAAAAGCTCAAATGGTGCACCTAATAATATAATTCTTATATAATCTAAGCTATATTTTAATGTATCATTTTTAGCACCAAATAAGATTAATAAAGGTTTAGCAAGTAATAAAAAAATCACTTCTAATACAATTGATGTAATTAAAATTAATATTAATATACCAGATTTTGCTTTATTAGCCTCATCTACATTTCCTAATCCTTTAAGTCTTGATATATAAATACCAGCAGATATTCCTAAGGCAACACCTATTGATTGTAAAAATGCTGTAATAGGCCAGCTTAGATTAATTGCTGAAAGACCAATATCACCAAGCTTAGAACCTATAAACATACCATCAACTATAACAAATGAATTAATAAATAATGATGTGATGATTGTTAAAGATAAAAATCTAAAGAATTTTTTCTTCATATATTATCATCCCTTGTCATAATTATTAAGATTCTTCCATTTAATTTAATTATTGCTTCATCTAAAATTATTTCGTTTGAAATACATAATGGATCATCTTTTTTAAATAAATAATTACTTAAATTATATTTAAAACCATTTAAAGAAATTTTAGTATTATCATCTAAAGAATAAAGCGATATAAATTTATATTCATTTTTATTTAGCTTTAAATCATTAGATAATGTAAAGATTAATGAATTATCATCTTTAATAATTAAATTAGGATATTTCTTTAAATATATTAGCATTGAAACAAAATGTTCAATTCTATTTCCTTTAATACCACCTAATATAGTAATTTCATCATAATCTTTTACTATATTTAAGGCATGCTCTGTATCTGTATCATCTTTTATTGGATTTAGCTTTATAACTTTAGTTTTGTTTTTGATTAATTCATAATTATCAACTGTTACTGAATCAAAATCACCAACTGCTAAATCCATTTTAATATTATTAATTAGGCAGTATAAAGCACCTTTATCTACTCCTATTACATAAGAATCAATAAAGTCTTTTTCGTTATATTTATAATTATTTCCTATAACTAATACTGCCTTCATATAATTATCTTAAGAATACAACGGTAACACCGTTTAATCCTTCTCCTTCTTTACCATATCTATAGCTCTTTACAAAGCTACAATTTTTTAAATAATCTTGAACAGCGTTTCTAATAGCTCCTGTTCCAAAGCCATGAATAATTGTTACTGATTCTAAATTAGCAAGTAATGCTTGATCTAGATATTGATCCATTAAAGGTTTAACCTCTTCATATCTTTTACCTCTTAAATCTAAAGATAATGCACAATGTGAAGCTGGATTATAACCAGATAAATGAGTTTCTTTTACTGGCTTTGGCTTTGGTTTTGCTGAAAGCTTTAATTCACTTGATGCAAACTCCATGGCAAATTGTCCTACATTAACAACAAATTTGCCTTTTCTTTTTGCTGAAATAGTACCATATTTTTCATAAGATTTAATAAATACATAATCTCCAACCTGGAATTCATAATCATCTAGATTATCTGTATCTATTTCTTCTAAAGACTTAACCTTATGCTTTAATGATGCCATTTCATGTTCTTTAAATTCAACTTGCGACATATTCTTAATTTCATCAATTAGCTTCTTAGAATCTTCTTTTGTTTTATTGATGATGTTATTAGCTTCTTCTTTTGCTTTTGAAATAATATCATCAGCCTTATTTTGAAGCTTAATACGTTCCATCTTAGCATTTTCTAATTCTTTATTAATTAATGCTTCTTTTCTTGCAATTTCATCTTCTTTTTGTCTAATCTTATTTAATTCAGTTTCTAGGTTAGACATAAACTCACTTGATTTAGTTGTATTACTATCTAATTCTTCTTTAGCTTTAGCTATTATTTCATCTTTTAAACCAAGCTTTTTAGCAATTTCAATTGCGTTTGATTTACCTGGAATACCTAATAATAAGCGATATGTAGGCATTAATGTATCTACATTAAATTCAACTGATGCATTACATACTCTACTATTATTATAGGCAAATGTTTTTAATTCTGAATAGTGAGTTGTTGAGATAACCTTTGTATTATTATTTAATAAATAAGTAATTATCGCAACAGCTAAGCTTGAACCTTCCTTAGGGTCAGTACCTGATCCTAATTCATCAAATAATACTAATGATTTTTCATTAATCTTATCTAATGTTCTAACTATTTTAGTCATATGAGCTGAGAATGTTGAAAGTGATTGTTCAATTGATTGTTCATCACCAATATCAACTAAAATATTTTCAAAATAACCAAATACAGATTCTCTATCTGCAGGTACAAATAAGCCTAAATAAGCCATTAAGTGTAAAAGACCAACTGTTTTTAAGGCAACAGTCTTACCACCTGTATTTGGACCTGTAATAATGATAGAATCAAATTTATAGCCTAATTCAATATCAATAGGAACTACCTTATCCTTATCAATTAAAGGATGCTTAGCTCTTTTGAAATTAAATTTTTGTTCATTGATAATATTTGCTTCCTCATAATCATATTCTTTACCCATTAAGGCTTTAGCAAATATTAAATCTAAATTTGTAATAGCTTCAAATGATGCCTTTAATGATTCATCTTCTGCCGCAACAAGAAGTGTTAAATTCTTTAATATAATAGCGACTTGTCTTTTTTCTTCAGCTTGATATGATTCAATTTGATTTGAAATTTGAACACATGAATCTGGTTCTATATAAGCTGTTGTATTAGATGAAGAAAGATCATGAACAATTCCACCAAAGCTATTTTTATATTCAATTTTAACAGGAAGACACATTCTTCCATTTCTTATAACTATTAATTGATCTGAAAGCTTTGAGCTTTGAGTTACTAATAATTCATTCATTTTACTTCTAAGCTTATTTTGATAAGAATTAATATTTCTTCTTGCCATAAATAATTCCTTAGAAGCATTATCAACTACTCTTCCATCTGGAGAAATAGATAAAGTTATAGAATTTTTTAAATTATTTAAAGGATTTAATTGATCTAAATAAATCTTTAAATTAGTTGTTGTAACCTTTATATCATCTAATGTTTTAAAATATCTAATTACATTATTGATATTATCAATTAATGAAGCTATATCTAAAAGCTCAGTTTCAGATAAAATTGCACCTATAACTGCTCTTTTTAAAGATTCAAGAATATTAACATTTAAAATATTAATATCACCATATTTAACTATAGCTTGAAAAGCTTCTTTAGATTCTGAATTTAGTCTTAAAATATCAGAATAAGTTGCAGGTATATCTAAATTAATAGCTTTTTCTTTAGCGTAATCTGTTTTACAGAAATTAGCTAAAATTGTTTTTATTTTATTTAATTCTAATAAATTATTATCGTACATATCTTTCTCCAAAAATAGAAAAAATATAAGCTATTAGGCCTATATTTCATCAATCTTATCAAATAATTCAGGCTTTTCCTTAAGGCCTGTATAAGGAATAACATTAGTACCATAAACATCAGTTTCTGGTCTAACAAAAATCATTTCACATTCATTAATATATTTTAATAAAGATGTTGCGTTAGGATAAATGATATAAAGCTTTTTAGCTTTAGGATCTTCTAAATCTAAACGCATAAGCTTTTCAACATTAGGAACAAAATTCATAGAATTATCATTAAATGATTTTCTAATTTGCCACTTAACAGAGTTATTTATACAAATTTCATAGGCTCCAAAGTTTGGAACAACTTGAATATAATAATTATGATTAGGTGTTCTAAATATATAATCATAAGGTTCTTTAGAATATACTCTTTCTAAGTGATATTCATTTTCACATGTTGGATTAATTAAAGAATATAACACCTTATCACAATCACTAAACATTTTAGAAATACGCCATTTCCTAAAAACATTATATGAAACTATTAAAATTATAATCAAGAAAACTAATATAGATGAAATAACAATTACTGATATTAATGCTTCACTCATAGCTATCTCCTGTTCTTAAAATAATAAATGATTCCATATATAATCAAAATAGAATAAATTAGTGTTGCGATTAAAACTAAAACTATTCCTAAATAAACTAAATTATAATTTTTATTTACTGCCGCAATCATTATTAATAAAAATCCAATAACCATTGCTAAAAAGGCAATTATTATTGATGAGGCAATTATAACTTTAAGCTTTTTCATGCTTGTTTACACACTCATTAATTTGTTGTTCAACTAAATGACCAATTTCAGTTGTGTTTAAATCCTTATAATCTTCTGGCATTAAAGGCTTTAAGAAATAAAGCTCTATTTTAACCTTTTGATACCATTTCTTCTTTTGTAATTTAGATGAACCTATAATACACATAGGAACAATTGGACAATTTGATTTAACTGCCACCTTATAAGCTCCAGCTCTTAAATTAACCATTTCCTCTGTTTCTCTAGATTTAACTCCACCTTCAGGGAAAATGATGTAATTTAATTTATAATCTTTAATATTTTTAATAGCCTTTAAAATTGATTTAATGGCTTCTCTATCATTTTCTCTATCAATAGGTAATGCTTGATAGCCATCTGCTAAAGCCTTCATTAACCAATGTTGGAATAATGATTTTTTACCTAAAGCTGTAGGGCATCCTGATGCAGCTAAATAAGCATACACAACATCCATATTAGATTTATGGTTACCATAAATTGTATAACCCATTTCCTTAGGTAGATTTTCTTTACCATGAATCTTTAATGGAGTTCTTAATAGAATTAAGCTAAAAGCTAAATATCTTCTTAATACAAAATGCTTAAATTTTCTATTAGGTTTTGTTTTTGCTTGAATTAAGACAAATACTACGGCAAAAAGTACTAAGATGAATGCTGATAATATAAATGCTAATGGTACCCATAAGAAGAAAAACCAAGGACTTAGTGGAATTAAAAATCCTAAGCATGAGAAACCAGCAGTCATTAATATTAATAAACATAAAATAAACATTTTATTACTTCCTTTCAAAACAAGTATATCTTACTTGTTCTGTTTTCTTTTCAAAAATTAAATTATATTTTGAATAATCAATTTGTGGAAAATAAGCATCACCTTCATGCTTTCCTTGAATGAATGATATATATAATCTATCAGCATAAGGTAAGCTTAGCTTATAAATTGTTGCACCACCACAAACCCAAATTTCATCTTTAAAATTCTTTAAAAATTCTACCAAATCAGAAACAACCTCTGCATCATCAAGCTTAATATCATTAATAGATGCTACATAGATTTTTCCATAAGGTAATGGTTTATCCTTATAATAGCCTTTTAAAGAATAATATGTTGCTTCACCCATGACAACAGTTTTACCCTTTGTATGCTCCTTATAATATAATAAATCTTCTTTGCAATGCCAAGGAATTCTATTTTTATATCCGATGATATTTTCCTCATCCATTGCCCAAATCATATTAATCATATATTAAACGGCAACCTTTCCTTTAATTCTTGCATGTGGGTTATATCCTTCTAATGTGAAATCTTCAATCTTGAAATCATAAATAGATTTTACATCAGGATTAATTTTCATAGTAGGTAATTCCCTAGGTTCTCTAGATAATTGTAAATTAATTTGATCTACGTGATTTGAATAAATATGTGCATCACCAAATGTATGAACAAATTCTCCTGCTTCTAAGCCACATACTTGAGCAATCATCATTGTAAATAATGAATAAGATGCAATATTAAAAGGTACACCTAAAAATACATCTGCAGATCTTTGATATAATTGGCAAGAAAGCTTACCTTCATTTACATAAAATTGCATAAATGAATGACATGGAGGAAGTGCCATTTGGTCTACTTCACATGGATTCCATGCAGAAATTATTAATCTTCTTGAATTAGGGTTTGTCTTAATTTGATTAATTAGGTTTTCTAATTGGTCTACTCCTTCTTCATTGAAGTTTCTCCATTGTCTTCCATAAACAGGGCCTAATTCACCATAAACCTTAACAAATTCTGAATCCTTATCGCTTTCTTTAATCTTGGCAGCGAATTCCTCAATTGTTTCGCCTTTATAATCTTTTGATAAAGTATAATTTTTATATGCCCAGTCATCCCAAATATGTACATCATTATCTACTAGATATTTAATATTTGTATCGCCAGCAATAAACCATAATAATTCATGGATTATACCTCTTAAAAATACTTTTTTAGTTGTTAATAAAGGAAAGCCTTTTTGTAGGTCAAAACGCATTTGATAACCGAAAATAGAATAAGTACCTGTACCTGTTCTATCATCCTTCCAATGGCCTTCATTTAATATTTTCTTACATAAATCTAAATACTGTTTCATATTAACTCATCCTTTTAATCTAATCTTTTATTATTATATAATAAATATATTAAAAAGACAAAGAATTAATAAAAAAAGAAGCTAGTGAACTAGCTTTCTTCTTCTGTAATATCTTTATTTAGAAAATCCTTCGGTGTTGGGTAATCAGAAAAGACTATTCTTTCCCCAATTAGGTTATGATAAATGGCTTTTTTACCATCACCTATTTCTACTTCAACTGGTACCATTCTTCCCTTTATACCAATGTTGCTACCTTTTTTAAATGTATCTGATGCATAATCAGCTAAGAATTCCCAAAGGCTTATCTTTAAAACATCAGTGGTATATTCGCCATCCATGTTTTTAAAGCTTCTGTTAATTCCTACAAGTAAATTAACAACCTTTTTGCCATCTCCTACATCTTTTATTTCAGGGTCATTTAGAAGTCTACCAAATATCATGAAGTAATTATACATTTAAAAACCCTCCTTTCTAGATGCATATTATCACAAATCAAAAAATAAAAAAAATTGCAAAATTTGCAACAAGCTTATATTTTTTCTATCATTTAGGAAAAATGTTTTTAAATATATATTGTTTTAAATTTTAATATTAAAAAATTAATAAAAAAAATAAAAAAGCTCTGTTTTAGAGCTTTTTTGCATAATTTTAATTTTTTGTAGAAATTGATGCTAAAATTTTAGAATTATTAATTGAATCAATATATTTTGATATATCTTGAGGCTTTAAATTAATTAAAGATTTATTCATATCAAAATATTCAATATCTTCTAAAGCTAAAGATAATGCTTTATCACCTAAAGAAAATACTGAATCCATATCAGCTATATTTGTAGCCTTTAGGTGTCTAAAGTATATTTCAATAAATTCTTCTTTAAGTTTTTTATAGCTTAAATTTCTAATTTCTTTTTTCATGATATTTAAAACCTTTAAAGGTTCATTAGTTGTAAATGTAAGCATAATAAATGATGAACATTCAGCTGTATTTACATTAAAATTAACATCATTTATTAAATATCCTTTTTTATCTAACTTTTTATAAAGCTTTGAAGATACATTAATTAATGCTTCAAATACACCTAATAATAATTCACATGAAATAGGATCTTTATTTGTAACATCATCTAATCTTAAATTAATAATTAATTCAGTTTGAGATATTCTTTCATCCTTAAAATATGATATTTCTTTTAAAGGAGCATAGCTTTCAACATTAGATAATTTAACTGCGTTAAATGGTAAAACCTTATAATTCTTTAATTCATCATCAATGAATTTAAATATTAAATCTGGTTCTATATCTGAAACTATATATAAAACAGTATTTTCTGGCGCATAAAAGGCATTATATGCCTCATATAGGTCTTCTTTTGTTATTGATCTAATATCATCTTCTTCGCCTAAAATCATCTTAGAATAATCATCATTAGGATATAATTCAGTTAATATTTTTTCATTATAAATATATCCTATGTCATCTAGGTTCATATTAAGTTCAGATACTATAATATCCTTTTCTGATTCAACATTTGAATCTGTAAAATAAGGATTATAATACATATTTAATAAAAGTGATAAAGGCTTTTTTAAATCATCATTAGTTGTAAAATAATAAATTGTTTTATCATTTGATGTATAAGCATTGGCAGATGAATTTAACTTTGTAAAAGAATTAAAGGCATCAGTACCATCCTTTTGAGCAAATAGCTTATGTTCTAAGAAATGGGCAATACCTGGCTTTAAATTATAAATTTTATCATTTATTTTATATTTTAAATTATTTCCACCAAACTTAGTACCTATACCACAATAAGATTTATTAAATCCTTCCTTTTTAATTAAATAGCATTCCATACCATTTATAGCCTTATGTTTATAAAAGTTATTCATAATCATCGCCTCCATAAACATATACTAAGGTTCTTTTCATCTTATTATAGGCGTTTTTAATATCATCCATTGTTAATTCATCAATTATCTTTAATTCATCCTTTATAGTTGGTGTATTTATAAAATAATTTTCATTAATAAATTCTGAATATAATGTATAAATATAATCAAATTTATCCTTATAATACATTTTATAATATTCTTTTTTCTCATCTAAATTAAAATCATTTAATAAATTATCAAAGATTTTATCTATTTCTTCTACCACTTTTTCTGTATTATTTTTATTAATAATAGCTGATATTAAAATAATACCTGATGCGGCCATATAGGTTGATGAAATTGAATAGCATAGTCCTAATTTTTCTCTAATCTCAGAAAATAATTTAGAGTTAGATGCTCCACCAAAATGATTATTAATAAGCATTAAGGCTTGGGACAATTTAGAATCAGAATATACCATAGGATCATACACTATAAATAAATGGGCTTGAGAAGTCTTTGCCTCATCATGAATATAATCTAGTGAATTTAATCTTTCTTTGAAAAAATAATCATTCTTTATTTTTAAGGTAGATTGATTATTTTCTTTTAAGCCATCTACATCTCCTGTTACATAAGAGATTTGTTCATCTTTTAAAATAGATAAATAATAATCATATAAATCTTCTATTTTTATATCTTCTAATTCTTCTAAATTACCTGTAGATTTAAAATTTCTAATTGTGCCACCAAAATATGCTTCAATTAAACCATCATAGGCATTCTTATCTTCATTTTCTCTTTCATATAAAAGATTTGATGCATAAAATTCCTTTGCCTTTTTAAAAAGTTTCTTATCAAATTTATTATTCTTAATAACAGGCTTTTGTAATTCATTAAATGCTTCTTCTAAGAACTTTAAATTATAATTTTCATCAGATAAATATTTAGGATCAATTGCAGATAAAGAATATGTAATTATAGAATATGCACCAAAAGTAGATAGACCAACACTAGATTTTAAATCATAATTCATTGATAAAAAATAATCTAGCTTTTCAATCGTATTATACTTACTTGAAGCTAAAGATAAATAATAACACAATAGATTTCTTATTGTTTGTTCTTCTGGATTTATTCTTCTATAGAATTGTTTTATAAAAACAATTTTATGAAATTGATTTGTTTTTAATAAAAAATCCATTGTTTTCTCCTTTTTAAAAGGGCTCCCGAGGAGCCCTTAAAATTTATTTCTTAGTTGCTAATCCTAAAGCAATTTTAAACATATTATTTAAACCAGTTTGTCTAACTTCTGGTTGAACATAATCATCAGATACAAACGAATCTGAAATAGTTAATAGACAAGCAGCATTCTTACCAGTAGCCTTTGCAGCTTGGAATAATGCGAAGCTTTCCATTTCAACTAGCTTACATCCATGGTCATCTCTTACTGATTTCCAGTAATCTGGTTGTGTAGAATAGAATGCATCAGATGAATGACATCTAGCCTTCTTTAAAGGAATATTTAAATCAGCAGCAATCTTTTCTAGCTTGTTGTTAACCTTTAAGCTTGGTTTAGCTACATGGTTTTTAAAGCCATAAGCAACCTTAGCTAAAGTAGATTCAGAATATGCATCAGTTACTAAAACTGTATCCATAACCTTAATCTTTTCATCATATGAACCTGCAGTACCAATTCTTACGATTGTATCTACATCATAGAATTTAAATAATTCATATGCATAAACAGAAATAGATGCTTGACCCATACCAGATGCCATAACTGAAATTCTCTTTCCATTATAGTATCCTGTAAAGCCATAGATATTTCTAATCTTGTTGAATTGTTCAACATCTGTTAAATAGTTATCAGCAATATATTTTGCTCTTAAAGGATCACCAGGCATTAAAACTACCTTAGCAATTTTTGATGCGTCATCACAATTATTATGTGGTGTAGGGATATTACTCATTGTTGTCCTCCATAATTTTTACACCAGCGCTACATCCAATTCTTGTAGCACCAGCTTTTACCATTTCATCGAAAGCCTTAGCATCTCTAATTCCACCAGATGCCTTAACTTGTGCTTTACCAGCAACAGCCTTAACCATTAAAGCAACATCTTCTTTAGTTGCTCCACCTGTACCAAAGCCTGTAGATGTTTTAACAAAATCAGCACCAGCTTTTACTGATAACTTGCAAACTTCTTCTTTTTCTTCATCTGTTAAATAGCATGTTTCGATAATAACCTTAACTAAAACGCCATTAGCTGCATCTACTACAGCCTTAATGTCTTCATAAACTGCATCCCAGTTATGAGCCTTAGCTTGACCAAGATTAATTACCATATCTACTTCATCAGCACCATTTTTAATAGCATCTGTAACTTCAAATGCTTTAACTTCTTTAGTATTTGCACCTAAAGGGAAACCGATTACTGTACATACCTTTACATCAGTATCTTCTAATAGTTGGTGAGCAAATGTAACATTTGCAGGGTTTACACATACAGATGCGAAATCATATTCTTTTGCTTCTGTACATAATTTTAAAATTTCATCATAAGTTGCTGTTGCTTTTAATAATGTATGATCAATATATTTTGATTTTTTCATGTTTACCTCTTTATACGTCTAAAATATTATCCATAGATAAGAACTTTAATTCAGCAGTTAATGGTGCGAATTTATCTTTAGTTAAAATCTTATGGAACTTCTTTAAATTTTTGGCATCCATTAATTGAATGACACCATAACCATCAATTGGTTTAAATAGCTTATCAGTTTTTTGTAAAACCTCAGACATTGGATAATATTGCTTAATCTTACCATCATCTAAATATAAAATATCAACTGCTGGTGGTAATATAAATTCAGATTGTCCATCCCATTTAATAGCTACAAAGGCAGTTCTTGAACGTTCTGTATGTAAAAAATAATAATTTGAAATATTAATTTTTGGATCTAAGAATAATTCAAGTTTTTTCTGTCTTAATAAGTAATTATATACCTGAGTCAATGTTTGTGGATCAAGTCTATTATATTTAGCAATTTCATCCTCGTTATCATCCTTATATGCTCTCTTCCATGATTCAAATGTTTTAATCATAAAAGATCTTCTAAAAGGAACAACATCTTGATATGCTTCATTATATACATAGAATTTAAAAATCTTAATTAAGTCTTCTACAATATCAAATACAATTTCAGCTGAATATGTAGGAAGTAAGATATTAAATTCTAGCATGAAGTTAACATCAAAATATTTTGGGTCAAGACGCTCTAATCTTGGAACACAAGAAATAGATGTCATAACAAAACGTGCCTCAAAATTTAAAATGGGGTGATGGAATGTGTAAACTCTATTGTCACCTTCCATTTGTGAAGTAATATTAGAATTTGATTTGAAATAAGTAATTAAATCACTTTTTTCATATGTTCTAGTACCTTCTTTAAGGAAATATAACCTAAAGTCCATATTCAATCACCGCCTTTTTGTTAACTAATCGCTATTTTTATTTATTTTAACATTTTTTGACCCTATTGTCAAAAATCTTAACCCCTTAAATTAAGGATTTTTTTGCATCTAGGACAAAGCTCATCTTCATCAACTGAAGGAACAATCATCCAACATCTAGCACATGTTGCACCTTGTGCAGCTTCAACATTTACAGCGAACTTATCGCCATCTTTGAATTCTAATTGAGAAACAATTAATAATTGTGCTGCAGCATCCTTAATTGGGTTAAATACCTTAGCTGCTTTTTCATCTAAAGTGATAGTTAATTTAGCATTGAAGCTCTTACCAATAACCTTATTTGCTCTTGCTTCTTCTAATGCCTTTAAGATTTCATCACGATATGTCATGAATTCATCAAATTGAGCTTCTAAAGCTTCATCAAGCTTATCATCTGCCTTAGGCATATCACATAAGTAAACATCTTCTTCACTCTTATATGATAAAGTGTTATAAGCTTCGCTCATTGTATGAGGTAAAATTGGTGCTAAAAGCTTAATTAAAGCATCAATGATTTCAGCAAATACTGTTTGACAAGATAATCTCTTGTTAGATTTTGGATCTTCAATATATAAAATATCCTTTGTGAAATCTAAATAGAATGCAGATAATGTATTTGCGATATAAGCATTTACATTACGATAGATTTCACCGAAATCGAAGTTTTCATAATTCTTATGAATTTCAGCAATAAACTTTTGAAGTTTAATATGCATATATTTATCTACTGCTTCTAGCTTTTCATAAGGTAAAGCATCCTTAGGATCAAAATCAGAAGTGTTAGATAATAAGAATCTTAATGTATTTCTAATCTTTCTATAAGATTCAGAAACTTGCTTTAAGATATCTTGGCTTAAAGGCATATCAGCTCTATATTCAACTGATGCAACCCATAAACGAAGAATATCAGCACCTGATTGGTTACATACCTTAATTGGGTCAACTGTATTACCTAATGATTTAGACATCTTTCTTCCTTGACCATCTAATGTGAAGCCATGAGATAAAACTGTCTTATAAGGTGCAACACCAGTTGTTGCAACAGCTGTAATAACAGATGAGTTAAACCAACCTCTATATTGGTCAGAACCCTCTAAGTATAAATCAGCAGGATACTTTAAGCCTCTTCTATTTAATAGCATATATGATGATCCTGAATCGAACCATACATCCATGATATCATTTTCTTTTGTGAACTTACCATTTGGAGAATGGCTATTTGTATATCCTTCAGGAAGTAAATCCTTAGCATCACGCTCAAACCAAACGTTTGAACCATATTTACTGAATAAATCAGCAACATGAGCTAATACCTTTTGATCTAAAATTTCTGTGCCATCTTCAGCATAGAATACTGGGATAGGTACACCCCAAGCACGTTGACGAGAAATACACCAATCATGCCTATCACGAATCATGTTAGAAATTCTAACTTCACCCCATTTAGGATTCCAGTTAACGTTTTTAATTGCATTTAAGATTTCATCCTTAATTGGGTCAATAGATGCAAACCATTGTGGAGTTGCTCTAAAGATAACTGGCTTTTTAGTTCTCCAGTCATGAGGATATGAGTGAGTGATAGGGTCTAATAATAATAAAGAACCACATTCCTTTAAATCATTGATAATATAATCTTCTGATTCATCATAGAAAAGTCCTGCATATTTACCAGATTTTTCTGTTTGGTAACCCTTAGAATCTACAGCAACCATAATATCTAAGCCATATTGCTTACCAGCTAAATAGTCTTCTTCACCATAACCTGGAGCGATATGAACAAAACCAGTACCATCTGTTGTTGTAACATAATCAGCATTAATAGTTGGAGAAACTCTATCATATAATGGATGCTTATATTGATACTTAGTTAAATCAGTACCATATACATATTTAACAACTTCTACATTTTCTAATCCTAATTTCTTAGTTAAGCTTTCTAATAGGTCAGCAGCACAAACCATCTTACCCTTATTAGAATTAAATAAAACATAATTAACCTCAGGACCAGCTGCAACAGCTAAGTTACAAGGTAATGTCCAAGGTGTAGTTGTCCATACCATATAAGCTGCATCCTTAAATTCATCTTCTGCATTTACAATTGGGAATTTAAAATAAATTGCTTTAGATGTAATATCCTTATATTCGATTTCAGCTTCAGCTAATGCTGATTCTGAAGATGGAGACCAATAAACTGGCTTTAATCCTTTATAAATTAAGCCTTTTTCAGCCATTTTAGCAAATACTCTAATTTGGTCAGCTTCAAAGTCCTTAGTTAAAGTAATATATGGATTATCAAAATCACCTAATACACCAAGTCTTTTGAAACCTGTTTTTTGTCTTTCAACTTGCTTATAAGCATATTCTTCACAAAGCTTTCTAAATTCAACGATTGGCTTATCCTTTCTAGATACACCACTTTTTTGTAAAGCATTCTCAATTGGAAGACCATGAGTATCCCAACCAGGAATATATACTGATTTATAACCATTCATGTTGTAATATCTTACAACAAAGTCCTTTAAAATTTTATTTAAGGCATGTCCTAAATGGATATCACCATTTGCATAAGGAGGACCATCGTGTAATGTGTACTCTCTTTTGCCTTCATTTTTCTTAATTACTTTATTATATAGGTCAATCTTTTCCCATGTTTCTTGAATTTGAGGTTCCTTATTTGTTAAATTACCTCTCATTTCAAAATTAGATTTTCCCATAAATAAGGTATCTTTGTAATCTTTCATGTTTCTATTCCTCCATAAAAAAAGTCCTTAAAGATTTAATCTCTAAGGACGAAAGTTCCGCGGTACCACCTTAGTTCTATATTTATTAAAAATATAGCACTCAATTATCTTTTAACGCAAGAATACGGATAAGACTTATCCTCTTATCAGCTACACCATTGATTCAAGTAGACGACTTCTATTGTTTTTCACCAACCAACAATTCTCTATAATCCATACATTCTACTACGGATGGTATCAACACTTTTAAAATCCTAATTGATTATACTAAATTTTTAACCTGATGTAAAGATTAATATATCTTATATAATTTAGAAACTTTATAAAAAAAGCCGCACAAATTTAAATTGTTGCGACTTTTATGAATAATTTAGATTTTAAAACATTATTCTAATATTAAAAGTGTTCCATCAGGTTTAACTGTATAATAACCATCAATTTGGCTACCATTATGACTAGTAATAGTTACTTTCATAGTACCATCTTGATTACCTTTAATAGAATATTGTCTACCATAAGCAGCTATAAATTCTTCTGGTGTTTTCCATGTTTCAGGAACTGAACGTGGACTTGCTTGATAAATATGATAACCATTTGGATTAAATTCAGTTGGAGTCAACCAAGAAGATTCACTATAGCGATCATCAGTATCTATTTCATAGAATGCTTGTCCTCTATCATTGCTTAACATTTTTATTCTTGTTGGTGTTGCTAAAATATATTTATCTCCTTCAACAGTATATGTTCCCCAAGAAGTAATTGTTCTTGACCAGAATAATCTAGTTGGCATAAAAGTAATATAGTATTTAGCTTCAACTTCCATCTTATATGTTCCATCATCAAATATTGATAAAGTATAGTTTTCTGAATTAGCAGCTCCATTTCCTGCATCAGTTGTAGATGATGAAGTATATGTTGCTTTAGCTTGTTCTACTGGAGCTTTAAAGAATACTTTTAATGAATTATATAAACAAGTTGCCCAAGTTAAATAGCTATGACCATTGAATTCACACCAAACAAAATCTGCATTATCACCATTTAAAATGTCTGAGCCTTGTTGCATACCACATTCTTTAACTACTTCAATATAAGATGAAATAGGAAGTCCAGGATAATCTCCACCAGCACCATTCCAAGGTGTATCTTCACCTTTTTCAAGTGTTCCAAGACCATTATACCAATATCTTAATGGCTTATTTGCAGCTTGTGATGCTTTAATAGCACTAATTACATCAGAAACACCATTAAATGATCCACCTGAATATGAACCAACATATGCAAAATAGTCTAAGCATTTAGCTAAAATTAAGCTATAAGAAGTTGCACTACCTAGTGATAAACCAACAAATCCTTGATGGTCACGATTATTAACTAATGCATCATTAATTTGTTCAGCAGTTGAGTTTCCATCCACATTAGCGTAAGTATTATAATTTTTAGCAATATAAGGCATTAAGCATTCTGTTAATTCCTTTTTCTCATCACCACATGCAACTTCCATTTCACCAGCATCTGCACCACCTGTAAATGAGAATGCAACACATATAGCTTTTTTTGCCTCACCAGTTGCCATTAAATCATTTAAAATATTTTCTGTACAATAATATCCATTATAATTTGTTTTATTTGGATTAAATTTACCTGTTGCAAACCAGAATCCTTCATTTAATCCCATACCATGAAGCATGTATAATACATCATATTTAGTATTTTTATCAGAAGCATCATATCCTGCTGGTGTATAAACCCAAGCAATACTATCACGTTCTTCTCCTGATTCTCCAACACCTTTATATTGGATTTTAGAAACTACACCCTTATTTTCATCTGCAATTTGCTTAGAAGCATATTCATAAGCAATACATTTTTGTGAAAATATTGTAGTTTCATCACACATCTTGCATTTTCCATTTTCATCATAATTATGTGGTCTTAATTCGCCTAAATCATTTAATAGTGTATCAGGGTCATGTGTTCCCCATAAATCTCTTGTTGGATTAACAGTACTATCAATATCATTAACTGTTTCTTCTACACCATCAACTTTAGTACCAACATTATCCACCTTAGTTTCTACACCATTAATTGCATCAGTTATAGATGTGTAATCTGGCTTTACCTTTTCTAATTGTTCTACTTTTTCTGTTAAATCAGAAATTGATTTTTTCAAATCATCATTACCACAGCTTGCTAAGGTCAAAACTGCAGTTCCGGCTAGAACAGCGCCTAAAATTTTTTTGTGTCTTTTCATTTTTTCTTTTTCCCCTCTTTTAATATGTTTTCTATTTCAAAATCAGTAATTTATTTTTGAATTTGCTTAAAATATAATAATAAATCACTGAATTTTGCTAATTTAATATCTGCTTTTTCATAAGTTGTTGCATCTCCTATCGCAACAGCTACCATGTTTCCAGCTTTTGCCGCATCAATTCCCGCATATGCATCTTCTACTACAGCACAATTTTCAGGGTTTAATCCTAAAAAAGATGCTCCTTTTAAAAATACTTCAGGGTCAGGTTTTGAATTTGTAATATTTGTTCCATCAGAAATTGCATCAAAATAATCAATTAAATCAACTTGTTTTAAAATGAATTTTGCATTCTTACTTGAAGAACCTAAAGATAATTTATATCCTCTTTTTCTAAGCTCAATTAATGTATCCCTTACATCTTTTGTAACATCACTAGGACTCATTTTATTTAATAATTTTTTGTATATTTCATTTTTCTTAAAAGCTAATTCTTCCTTTTGTTCTTTTGTAAAAGGAATTCCTTTATAATTTTTTAAAATAATATCTAATGATGCCATTCTAGATACACCACGTAGCTTATTATTAATTATTTCATCAAAATAACAATTGATTGAATCAGCCATTTCCTTCCAGGCTAAATAATGATAATGATCAGTAAAAACTAAAACACCATCTAAATCAAAAATTATACCTTTTATATTTTCCATAATGTACCTACCAATTTACCTTTGCTTCCCATTTTCCACAAAAAGGATCAACAGGATTATTACCAATAAACTTTTGTTTACCTGTTAATTTTTCAATCAAGCTATCCATAACTGTATCAAATCCACAATAACAATTAATAAATGTTTTTACATGAGGAACATCAATTAAATGATATGGATTTTCAAATGATATAAAAATTGTAGGAATTGTGTGTGTAAATGTTGGGACATTTGCCCCCATAGGATTATCCCATTCTATTCTTACAACTGTTTGATTAGACTTTGTTTGAATTGAAGCTGAATAAATAATTAAATCATATTTATCTATCATTTCCTTTACAGGGCTCATCATACCTTCAAAACCTTTTGCTGGAATAAATTTAGTAACTTCAAATCCTTCTTCTTCAAGTTTTTTCATAAAACGTTCATTTTGATTATCTTCAAAAACAAAAGAAGGACCAGTTGTTTTATTTTCTAAAGAATAAAATAGTATTCTTTTATATTTTTCTTTTGAAATTGGCAATACACCTTTTTCTTCTTTTACTAAAGTAATAGCTTTATCAGCGCATTCCTTACTCCATGCTATGTATTTATCATTTCCAACAATACTTCTTGCATAATCAATAGATGGAACAAGATTACCTTCTTTTTGTTTTATATGAAGCTTTAAAGAAGCTTTTAAGGCTAATATTTTAGTTACAGCATCATTTAATCTTTCATCTGTAATAATGCCATCCTTATAGCCTTTTTCCATAAATGAAATATCTTCTTCTAAATTTTTTGTAAATAAAAACATATCACATCCAGCAGCAATAGTCATAGGTACCATTTTTTCTCTTGGAAGCATTGTTGCAATACCAGCCATTGTTGTTGAATCTGTAATAACTAAACCATTAAATCCTAATTTTTCTTTTAAAAGTTTTGTTACAAGCTCATATGAAACAGATGCTGGTAGAATTTCATTATCCTTTATAGTTGGATTAAAAAACTTTGTATAAGAAGGTAACATTATATGCCCTACCATAACTGTTTTTGCCCCAGCTTCTATGCATTTTTTATAAACCATTCCATAGGTTTTATCCCAATCTTCAGTTGAAAAATCATTAACAGAAATAGCTATATGCTGATCATGCTCATCACGACCATCTCCTGGAAAATGTTTAATGCATGAAGCTATTCCATTTTTTTCTACTTCCTTAACATATGCACATCCCATTTTCATAACCATTTCTGGATTAGAACCAAAAGTTCTTGTGTTAGTTATTGGATTTCTAAAATTATAATCAATGTCAATAATAGGAGCAAAAGCCCAATTACAGCCAACTGCATTTCCTTCTTTAGAACATACCTCGCCTAATCTTTTAGCATGCAATTCATCAAATGTAGCTCCTATTTCAAGAGGACGACCTAATATCGTTCCTTCTTTTATAATTCCATTACCACCAGCTTCTAAATTTGCAGCTACAAGCATGGGAATTTTAGAATACTTTTGCATTTTTTTATTTGATGATATACATTCTTCCATACTCATAACACGGCTCATATAGCCACCAGGACGAATTACATTACCAATATATTTACAGTATTCTTCATCATCAGAATATGTAATCAAACAAAATAAATGATGAATTTTATCTTCAATAGACATTTCTTTTAATGTATCATTAACCCACTTTATATCTTCGTCATTTAAATAAAATGGTTTATTTTTTAAATCATCTTCTCTAATCATTTTATTCTCCTAAAAAAATAAAGGCGCTTTTGGTACGCCTTTTTTTATTATTTTTAAACTCCTGAATAGCTTGAAAAACCACCATCAATTGGAATACAAATACCTGTTACAAATGAAGCAGCTTCAGAAGAACATAAGAATAATGTAGCACCTACAAGATCATCAACAACACCAAAGCGTCCCATTGGAGTAGCAGCTAAAATCTTGCCAGTTCTTGCAGTTGGAGTTCCATCTGCATTCCACAAAAGCTTTTCATTTTGTTTTGTTGAGAAAAATCCTGGAGCAATAGCATTTACTCTAATTCCAACATGGCTAAAGTGAACTGCTAACCATTCAGTTAAATTAGATACAGCAGCTTTTGCACCTGAATATGCAGGAATTTTTGTTAAAGGTGTATATGCATTCATTGAAGATATATTTAATATAGAACAATCTTTTCTTCCAATCATGTCTTTAGCAAAAACTTGAGTAGGTAATAAAGTACCGATAAAATTTAAGTTAAATACAAATTCAACACCAGATTGATCTAAATCAAAGAATGTCTTCATTTCCTTTAACGAATCATCTAATTCTGCATATTCATTATCAGTTGTAGCACGAGGATTATTTCCACCTGCACCATTAATTAAAATATCGCATTTACCAAATTCTTTTAATACTTCCTCATGACAGGCTTCTAAAGATTCTTTAACTAATACATTACAGCTAAATCCTTTAGCTATACCCCCATCTTTTAAAATTAAATCAGCTTGAGCTTGAGCAGCATCTTTATTTAAATCTAATAATGCAACCTTTGCTCCACAAGAAGCTAAAGCTTTTGCAAGGTGTGAACAAATAATTCCACCTGCACCTGTTACAACAGCAACTTTATTTTTTAAATTAATTTCAAAAGGTAATTTCATAATTATTCCTTCTTTCCATCTATTTTATCTAATGTTTCCCAAATACCATTTATATACATAGCACCTAGTGCTCTATCATATAAACCATATCCAGGCTTTGCATCTTCATCCCAAATCATTCTTCCATGATCTGGTCTAATATATTTTGTATAACCTAAATCATGATATGCCTTTACCATTTTAACCATATCTAATGATCCGCATTCTGAATAATGAGCAGTTTCTTCAAATGAACCCTCTTCAACAATTTTGATATTTCTTAAATGGGCAAAATGAATTCTATCCATTTTTCCATATTTAGTAATAAGTTTTACCATATCATTATCTGTTCTTGTTGCTAAAGAACCAGAACATAATGTTAAACCATTATAATGATCATCAACAAGTTTTAAAAATCTATCAATATTAGCTTCACATGTAATTATTCTTGGAATTCCAAAAATAGGCCATGCAGGATCATCAGGATGAATTGCCATTAAAACATTACATTCTCTAGCAACAGGAATAATTTCTTCTAAGAATAGTTTTAAATTATTCCATAAACCTTCTTCACCTATTTTTTTATAAGCTTCAATTAATTCTTTTACTTCTTCTGGCTTATAAGATGAATCCCAACCAGGTAAAGTTAATTTTGTAGGATCCATTTTAGAAACATCCTCTTTATAATAAACTAAAGATTCTGATCCATCAGCATTTTTATGATTCAATTGACTTCTTGTCCAATCAAATACTGGCATAAAATTATAACAAATACACTTAACTCCATATTTAGATAAAATACGTATATTTTGTTTAAAATTTTCTATATGCTTTAAATAATTTCCACGTCTTAATTTAATATCTTCTGAAACAGGTACAGATTCAATAACTTCCATTTCAAGTCCATATGAATTTACATATTTCTTTAAATCTTTTACTTCATTTTCAGGCCAAACTTCTCCAACAGGTACTGAATATAAAGCTGTAACTACACCAGTAACGCCTGGAATTTGTCTTATATAATTTAGTGTGTTTTTATCATTTTTACCATACCATCTAAATGTCATTTTCATAATGATTAATCCTTCTTTCCTTTATAATTGATAGGAAGATTTTCCCATCTTCTTTTTAGAACAAAGGCAGCCATTTTTGGCTCTCTATCTCTTGTAAATACACCCTTTTTATTACCATCACAACGAATAATACCTTCTGTTGTTTGGAAATCAGCGAAGTTCCAAGGCTGTTCACCCATAACTGATTCATGCTTATCAAATATCTTATGATATCCATCAAAGTATTCAACTTGATAATTTTCTGACCACATTACAGATGGTAATCTTGTAACACCTTGCATAGTATCACAACCATATTCTGTAAACATGACAGGCTTTCCAACCTTATCCCATTTATCAAGTTCTTCATCAAGCCTTACTAATCCATCTTCTATCTCATAGCCACCTTCTGTATACCAACCATAATAACGGTTTAGCATAATGAAATCGCATAAATGAGTACATAAGCATCTATCTGGCTGAGACGCAATTATAGCCGCAAAACTTCTTGGACGTTTTTCTGGGTCTAATTCATTGCATCTATTAAATAAAGCTTCAAAATAAGGAACTGCCTTTTTAGAACCAACTGTATCTGGTTCGTTTAAAAGACTCCAAGCAATTACACATGCATGATTTTTATCTCTTATTACACATTCTTCTAATGTGTTTAAATGATTCTTTAAAGTAACAGTTTGAACAATTTCTTCATCAAAGAAAGGCTTTATTTTAGCTGCTGTTGCTGCATCAACTGCATTTCTTGTTGAAACTAACATTCCTACTGCTGGAAGCTCATCAATTAACATGAAGCCTTCCTTATCAGCTATATCATAGATTTCTTCACTATATGGATAATGGCTTGTTCTAAATGAATTAGCTCCAATCCATTTCAATAGTTCAAAATCTCTTTTAGCAAAAGGTAAATTGTATCCTCTTCCTGATACTGGAGAATCTTCATGTTTACCAAATCCTTTTAAATAAACAGGTTCATTATTTATCAATATTCTATTACCCTTTATTGATACTGTTCTAATACCAACATTTAAAAAATATTGATCAACAATTTCATTATTTTTTTCAATTAAGAATTCAAATTTATATAAATAAGCATTAAGTGGTTTCCATAACTTAGTATTTTCAATTTCAATAACACCTTTTTTACCTTTTGATGAAGCTACTAACTTCTCATCTTCATCAAAAACATTTACATATACATCATCATTTGTATTAGTAAAAACTTCATAATTAGTTTTTGAATTTTTTCCATTTAACTCATGAACCAAATTAACATCTAAAATAGATGACTTTGGTGTTATAACTAATTTAACTGGTCTAATTAGTCCAGAATAGTTAAAAAAATCAAAATATGGCTTTGTAACCTTTTTACCATTTTTCATAACTAAGCTTTCACCACATGGTAATGTTGTATGAGAAAGCTCATTATTTAATTTAACTACTATAATATTTTTTTCATCATATTTAATTACATCATTAATATTTATTGTAAATGGTAAAAATCCACCATGATGATAAGCAACTTCTTTTCCATTTACATATACTGTTGCAACATGAGCTGCACCAAAAAATCTTAAATCTATATCTTTACTCTTCCAACTTTTATCAGCATAAAAGCTTGTTTCATACCAAAAATCACCAGTATATTCTTTAAACTCTTTTTCTGTGAAGAAATCTGCAAAACTTGCTGGAACAGGAACTTCAATTTTACTAGGAATTCCATTTTGATAATTTAACTCATTACCTTTTGATTCATAATCAAATGCAAATTTCCACATACCACTTAAATCAATAACTGAACGTGTAAGAGTTTGGCGTGGATATAACATTTTATTTGCCATAGGTATTTCTCCTTTTAATTCTATTTTAATTAATGATAAGGATATGATTTGAATCGATATAAAAACGCTTATAACCATCATATCCTTATCTATTAAATTTTAACAATTTTAAGCTAACCGCTCTTTTTTAAATTTTCCTTTAATTCTTCCAATTTCAAACCTAATAAATCCAATTATTTGATCCCAGAAACCAGAAATTAAGATAAATGCACATAAGAATGTTGCATAACTTAAAGTTTTAGCACCGCTCTTAACGCCAATTAAATCTAATCCATAATAAAGAATTGAAATAGTTAACGCACCTATAAAAGTACCAGCACTATCATCGATATATCTTGCTAAGAATAATCCTACTAAAGAAGGAATAATATTTGAGAATAAAGTACCTGAAGTTTGTAAAGGTGATGTAATTGATTCTAATGGATTTTGAACACAATAAATTGCACCAGCTAAACCAAATATTGCACCAGATACTAAATAAGCAATTAATGTATTTTTCTTTTCATTAATACCAATATTAACTGCTGATTGTTGATTTTCTCTTAAAAGCTTTGATTGTCTTCCAGCAATAGTAAATTTATCATATACAACATATAAAATAATTGCTGCGATTAAGAAAATTAATATAAATGGGAATGTTCCTAAAACATTATATTTTTCCATATATAGGATTCCTGGACCTGTCTTACCATGTAAGATAACTCCAGAAAATGCTTCAAATAAATATGCAACCGCAAGTGAACATACAGAAATTGGAATTCTAATTGATGTATAAATTAGTGAGTTAATTGCTGATAAAACCATACCAGAAATTATAGCAACTAATACTAAAAACCAAGGTCCTAATCCTGTAGCATCTGCTACTACACCAGCAATTATTGCTGAAACAACTATAATAGCACCACCTGAAAAGTCAAATCTTCCATATTTAAGCTGGAATCCAATTCCCATTGCAACTATAGCCATATATGATGTTTTCTTTAAAATACTTGAAAATGCATCATATGAAAATATGTTATAAACTTGCCCATTTGAACCACATACAATCATCATTACAATATAAATTAATAATGGTAATACGAATATTGCTGCTACCTTTTTTAAGATAGGAACTATCTTTTCTTTATTCATATTGGGCCTCCTTTTTTTAATCTAGTTTTTTTAAAATTAATGCTTTCTTGTTAAAGCATATTCAGAATCCCAAGAATTTAATGTATCAACTAATTTCTTGTAAGTAGCATCCTTTTCACCAGCAAGTAATGCCTTAACTTCTGCTTTTGAAATAATTGCATGAGATACTGAATGATCAGTTGAGAAATTCATAGAATTAATTCTTCCATTATTTAAATCAGCTGTTGAAGCTAAATATGTATAACGACCAGTAACAACCTTATCATTCATTGAAGGTTCATCAGAATATGATTTACCTCTTGCTGCATTTAAAATTCTAACAAGTGGGTAAACAATTGTTTCAGCAGGTGTTTGACCTAAAGTCTTTACACACTTATCATCACCAAAATCAGAAATAATATTATCTTCCCAACCTAAAGTGTAGATATTAGTTGTTGTATCCATGTTGTTTGCTTTAAATGCTGGAAGTAATCTCTTACCTAATGAGTTAACTGCAACTACTGCATCAACATTAGCATTCTTCCAAGCTTGTGCTTCTGCATCTGGTAATGTAGGAGTTGTAAAACCAAATTCATAAGTATCTGAACCATCATTATTTGTATAATAAGTAAAATCATCATCATGACTTGCATTATATGCATCTGCTAATTCTTTAAATTTATTAATTGATGCAACTGCACTTGGATATGCATAAACTGGAAAACGTGAGAAAACAATTTTTCTATCTGTTGATTTAACTACTTGATTAAATAAGAATTCTCCTCTTACAGCACCATCAATTTCACCATCTGATACTGTTCCTAACATATATTTATTATTCATAATTGTTTCATCTTTATTTACATTTGCAAAATCAGACATATAACCTGCATAATAAACATCATTTTTTTCACAATCAGCTAATAATTTACTTAAATTAGCCTTATCCATATCAACCATTGAAATAATACCTTGCGCACCAGCTAACATTTTAGTTTGGAATGTTGATAGGTTCTTATCATTATTTCTAGACTCTAATAATACTGTTTCATAATCAAAATTTAATTCACCTTTTAAATCATCTAAAAAGTTACACATAGATTCATAATTGTTTCCTGATGTTTGTTGTACACCAATTACAATTGAAACCTTTTCTTCTGCACCTTTGTTACAAGATGCTAATCCTGCTGTTGCACTTAAAGCAACACCTGTTACTGCTAAAGCTTTAAAAATTTTTTTCATTTTTTCTTTCTCCTTTATTTTCTTTTTATTTATTAGCTTTTTTTATCTAGGTAAATATTCTCCAGGTTTTCTACATGTTAATGCAACAATCAAAACAAAGATTACTGCTTTAACTAAGAAAATGTATTCAGCTGGAACTTTACATAAACCTAAACCAAGATCAATAATACAATAAGTTAATGTACCAACTATCGCATTTGATAGCTTACATTTCATACCACCAGATAATGGCATACCACCCATCAAAAGCATAATCATAATATCCATTTGATAGCTAGCTGAATCTGTTTCTCCTACTCCATTTTTTCTTGCAATTAAGAAAATTGCTGAAACACATAAGAATATAGAGAATATTGAATAACATATTATTCTTGTTTTTAATAAATTAGCACCGGCTTGTGATGCTGCAACTTTATTTGCTCCAATTGCTCTTGCTCTTTTACCAGTTTTTGTATAATTTAAAATATAAAAACCAACTAAAGTTAAAACCAAAATTGAAACGACTCTAAACCAAGTTGATCCAACTATAGCTAAATCTATATTTGCTAATGTTCTAGACGCTAATGATGAATCTGAGTAAAGCTTAGTCATAAGACCTGAGAAAAATTGCATTAAGATAACCGAAGACATTACCGTTGGGAGTTTAACATATGCTCCTATAAATGCATTGAAGGCTGCGCACAAAATTCCTAAAGCAATTATTGTTAATAAAGCAACTACTACACTACCTGTTGCATTTGTTACAACAATGAATAATGTTGCAAAAACACCAACTTGGTATCCTACGGATATATCCATACATCCCATCATATAAACAAAGCTTGCACCAATGGCTAGAATCATTAATACTGTAGCTTGTTCAATAAATACTGCCATAGAATTAGCTTTCCAAATACTTACTCTTGGACCACTAACTATTGGTGGTAAAATAGAAAAAACAATTAAGCATATTATAAATCCAGAATATGCAGCAATTTCTAAGCTATGCATTTTAATAAAATCTTTTAAATTAAATTTTTTTGCTGGCTTACTAATTAATTCTTGTTCCATTTTTACCTCCTAAAGCATATATTCAATGATGTCAGTTTCTTTAAGATCCTTTGATCTTTCAAATTCCTTAACAACCTTGAAATTATTCATAATTAAAAGTCTATCTGACATACCAATTAGTTCTGTCATTTCTTCACTAATTAATAAAATAGCCTTTCCTTCTTTTTTCATATCAGCAATTGTTTTATACATTGCTTGCTTAACAGCTACATCTACACCTCTTGTAGGACAATCCATTATAATTACTTCTGATTTATTAGCTGTCCATTTAGCAAAAGAAACCTTTTGCTTATTTCCACCTGATAATTTAGAAACATATGTTTTTGGACTATTACATTTAATAGATAATTTTTTAATTTCTTCTGCTACAATATCCTTTTCAACTTTAGGATTAATAAATGTAAATTTAGAAATTCTATCTAATGAAGGAAGTAAAATATTTGCTGAAATTGGAGCATCGAGTATTAACGCTTCTCTATCTCTATTTTTACTAATATACCCAACATTTAAATTGATGGCTTTAGTTGGAGATTTTATTTGTTCACCATTTCTTGTAATTGAACCTTTAGATGGTTTAACAACTCCAAAACCTAAATGACCAATTGTATGCATTCCACAATCAGATAAACCACCAATTCCTACTATTTCACCTTTTCTAATTTGTAAGTTGAAATCTTTTATTGATTTATAGGAAACATCTTTAAATTCAAGCATTACCTCATCTTCACAAGATGCTACAAAATCTTCTCTATAGTAAGCATCTCCTATATCACGACCTACCATTAATCTTGAAATTAATTTAGCATCAAATTGATTTTTTTCTAAAGTATCAATAATATTACCATCTCTTAAAACTGTAACATGAGTACATCTTGCCATAATTTCATCTAAATCGTGTGAAATAAAGACAACAGCTTTACCGTTTTTTGCCATATCAGCAATAATCTTATATAAAATTTCACGACCTTCGAATGATAGAGCTGTGGTTGTTTCATCAACTACTAAGATTTCTGGGTTCTTTTCCATTGCTCTAATTATTTCAATCAATTTTCTAGTTTCAAAAGTCAAGGTATTAATTTTAGTTTTACCATTGAAATTTTTAATATTAAATTTATCTAAAATTTCATTTGCAGCTTTATACATTTTATTCATATTTATAAAGCCAAATTTAGAAAATTCTTTTTCACGTCCTGCAAATAAATTTTCTGCAACTGTAACGCCTGGTATAGTATTTGATTCTTGTAAAATCATAGCAATACCACCATTTTGACCTTCAAGCATTGTTTTAGGCTTCCAAGGTTCACCCTTATAAAACATCTCACCGCTTGTTGCAGGTTGCATACCAGCAGCAATTGACATAATAGTTGACTTACCAGATCCATTTTCTCCAATAAGTCCTCTAATTTCACCTCTTCTTAAAGTGAAATCAACATCATGTAGGGCGATTGTTGGTCCAAATTCTTTATGCATATGACGTGCTTCAAAAATTATGTTATCGTCCATAATAGTACACCTCTTTTTTGTACTTAGATTTTAACCAAAAAAACGCTTTCTAACAATTTCATTTTTTTTTATATATATTGTGATTTTTTTTATCATTAATTAAATTTTTATTAATAAAGCGGTTTCACATTAAAAAATGTTAGTGTTTTTAAGCAAAAACAATAATTTTACATATTTTATGTTTTAAAAGCACGATTTAATGGTATAATAATAGTATGAATGATAAAAATTTAATTTCAAAGGACAATAATTTATACAGTTTTTCACTTTATAAAAATGTATATATGACAAAAACAAACTATTTCGGTATGGAAATACTATTTAACCTAGGAGGATATGCAACAATTTCCATAAACAATAAAATATTTGAAATGGAAAAAGATGACATCATATATATAAAGCCAAGTGACTTTTACACAATAGAAGCTCAAAATTATACTATTGTATCATTAAGAATTAATCCATTAGCTATTCAAGGCTTTGATTCAAACAAGGCTTTAGAAATAATGTGTAATTCCACTTTAGAATCAAATCAATCATTATTCCAAAGATTAAAACAATTATTTATAAATCTTTTAAAAACAGAATTAATGCATGTTGATGATATAACCTTACAAGCATATTCTTCTATTTATTCTATAGTTAATGAATTAGTTAAAAACTTTACTTATTCATATAATTTTACAGAGAATGATTTAAAATATTATGAAAGAATTCAAAACATTCTAACCTATTTAGAAGAAAATTATGATAAAAACATTTCACTAAATGATCTAGCAGATGAATTTCATTTATCAGTACCTTATTTATCTTCATTTTTTGTTAAACATATGGATTCAAATTTTAAAGATGTTTATAATTCAATTAAATTACAACATGCAAAAGCTCTAATGTTTACAACTAATCTTTCAATTGAAGATATTTCATATCAAGTAGGTTTTAATTCTGTTCAAACTTTCTTTAGAGCTTTTAAATCTAAAGAAGGTATTACACCAATTGAATATAAAAAGAAAAAAAATAATACTTCTGATTCTAATATTGATTCAGATGAAATATTAACTTTACTTACAAATTACCCTTCTACTATTGGTGAATTCATTAATAAAGATAAAATAGAAATAAAAAATGTCTCTATTATTAAAAATCCCATAAAAAATAAAAAACCCTATGAAAAAATAATAGGGCTTGGTGATGCAAAAGATTTATTAATTAAATCAAATCAAGATTTCATTTTAGATTTAACAAAAAAATTAATCTTTGAGTATGGCTTTATAAGAAATGTTTTTTCTGATGATTTACATGTTGTTATACGAAGAGATAATCAATTAATATATTCATTCCTATTTTTAGATGAAGTCATAGATTTTATTCTATCTTGTGGAATGAAACCAATTATTCAACTTGGATACATGCCAATTGAAATAGCCAAAAAATCAAATCGATTCCTTGCTGTGCAAGGTTTTACACCTTATGAGCCTATTTCCATAGATGCATGGACTACTTTAATAAAGAAATTCTTTAATCATTTAATTGATTATTATGGAATAGATGAAATATCAACATGGATTTTTACTCCATGGAGACAACCTGAATCAGGACCTAAGCTTTTTGGCTTTGAAAATCCACAAGATTTCTTTATCTTCTACAAAGAAACCTATTCAACTATTAAAAACATAAATCAAATTATAAAAATAGCATCTCCTGAATTTTTACCTATTGAAGATAACAGTTTAATCTTCATAGATAATTTTTATGATTATGCAATAAAAAACAACTGTTGTCCAGAACTTCTATGCTTTTCATGCTATATGGATGATATTCAAAACGGAAATAAAGAAGAAATTAGACATACAAAGCTTACTAAGGATACTGATAGATTCAAACATGTTATCGAAAAAATGTCTAAGCTAGCTCAAAAACATCATATTGACTATCAACAAAAATTTATATTAGCATATAATCTAACAATTACTCATCAAGATGATTTACTAGACACAGCCTATATGTCAACTTTCGTCGCTAAGAATGTAATAGACAATATTACAAATATTGATGGAATAGGATATTGGAAGGTTTCTGCTGCCGAAGACTTAATTAGAAATATTATAGAATTTCCTGGTAAAATAGGGTTATATTTAAAATATAATATTCAAATGCCACAGCTTATGGCACATATTTTTTTACAAAATTTATTATCTAATATAATAGATTATGGAAAAGGCTATATAATAACAAAAGCTAATGATGGCAAAAAACTAGTTATTCTTCTATATAATTACGAGCATTATTCAGAAAGATATGGAAATGGTGAATTAAAAGAACAGGTTAAATTAAATAGATACACTGCCTTTGTTAAGCAAAATGAATTAGACTTTTCTATCGAATTAAAAGATATATATAATTACAAATTTGCAGTCATTTCTAAATTTTTAACAAATAGAAAATATGGAAGTGTATATGATGCATGGGTAGAAATGGGTAAACCAAGCCTTAATTCTCAAGATAAGGTAAGAGTTTCTCTTTTAAAAGGTCTTGCACAACCTTTATTTAAAGTATATACATCTAAAATAGAAAATAATACTTTATATATTCATGAACATTTAGCGCCATTTGAGGTTAAGACATTATCCATAAATTTATGTGAGAATGAAGATATAAAATATTAAATAATATAACTCCTAGTTAAAAATGACTTAACTAGGAGTTTTTTTATCAAAAAAAAGAAAGCTAACAAAAGCTTTCTTTTAGTATATTTTTTTAAATATTAAAACTTAGTAATGATATCATCAACACCAGGAATTGTCTTACTCCATCCTTTTGCTGTATCTGTTATACAGAAATATATTCTATAATTACTATCTTTTTTAGCATATGCATTCAAATGTCTTTCAACAATGCTCTTTAATCCGTCAGTTGTAACTCCTTCACTTTTACTTGATTGATAAACTCCACCAGATTCAATTGCTTCATAAACATTATACTTAGCAGTAGATGTTCCTTCAAAAGTATATGTAGTATTTTTTTCATATGTTTGTTTTCCTACTACATATTCCTTTGTTGCTGTTTTAATCTTTAAGCCTTCAATAGGTGTAGTTAAATTAAAATCAAAATAAATTTCACCCTCATTAATTGTTGTCATATACGTAGTTTTGGCAGCAGGTGTTGCTGGTTCTGGATCAGCTTCTGGAGTTGGATCTTGTTTTGGTGTTGTACCTGAATTTGTATTATTACTATCGCATGCTGCAACAAATAATAATGGTAATGCTAACAATAATAAAGCTTTTTTCATAATTATAATTCTCCTTTTTATTTATATAATTTACTTCCCTATCTAAATTCTATCAAATCATCTGCAACAAACTTTATATTATAATAACTAATAAATAAAAAAAGGCATAAAAATGCCTTTTAAATTTTTTAAAAATTATCCATATGAATCTCAAAGTAACTTTGAGGATGATTACATGTAGGGCATACATCTGGAGCTTTTGTACCAATAACAATATGACCACAATTTCTGCATTCCCAAATCTTAACTTCTGATTTTTCAAACACTTGCATAGTCTCTACATTTTTAAGTAGCGCTCTATATCTTTCCTCATGACGCTTTTCAATTGCAGCAACTAATCTAAACTTTTTAGCAAGATCTGTAAAACCTTCAGCTTCTGCTGTTTTAGCAAAGCCTTCATACATATCTGTCCATTCATAGTTTTCACCTTCAGCAGCTGCAGCTAAATTAGCTTTAGTATCTCCAATACCATTTAATTCCTTAAACCACATTTTAGCATGTTCTTTTTCATTATCAGCAGTCTTTAAGAATAAATCAGCAATTTGCTCATATCCTTCCTTTTTGGCAACTGATGCAAAATAAGTATATTTATTTCTTGCTTGAGATTCACCTGCAAAGGCAGCCTCTAAATTCTTTTCAGTTTGAGTACCAGCATACTTATTTCCTTTTGGTTCAACATATTCTTCAACCTTAGGAGCCTTTGCTTTACATTTTGGACAAACTGCAGTTTCTAAGCTTTCTGCTTCAAAAACAACACCACATACTTTACAAACATATTTTTTCATCGATTTAATACCTCCATTATTATTTCTTGCAATTTAATTATAATACAAATAGAAAAAATAGTAAATCTATCATTTACTTTTTAAAGAAAAAGAGCTAGAATTTTCTAGCTCTCATATTATTATTCAAGTTCAAAAGCACCTGTATATAATTGATAGTATGTACCCTTTTTAGCAATTAAGTCCTCATGAGTACCACGTTCAATGATTCTACCTTGATCTAATACCATGATACAATCTGAATTTCTAACTGTAGATAATCTATGAGCAATAACAAATACTGTTCTTCCTTCCATAAGCTTATCCATACCAGCTTGAACTAATGCCTCAGTTCTAGTATCAATTGAAGATGTAGCTTCATCTAGAATCATTACTGGAGCATCAGCACATGCAGCTCTAGCAATAGCGATTAATTGACGTTGACCTTGAGATAAATTAGCACCATTATGAGTTAACATAGTGTTAAATCCTTCAGGAAGTCTTGTAATGAAATCATACGCATTAGCAATCTTAGATGCTTCAATTACTTCTTCATCTGTTGCATCAAGTCTACCATAACGGATATTTTCCATTACTGTGCCTGTAAATAGATTAGTTTCTTGTAAAACAATAGCTAAAGATTTTCTTAAATCAGCTTTTCTAATCTTGTTGATATTAATACCATCATATCTAACCTTACCATCTGCTAAATCATAGAATCTATTGATTAGGTTAGTAATTGTTGTTTTACCAGCACCTGTTGCACCAACAAGGGCAATTTGTTGACCTGGGTGAGCAAAGATATCGATGTTGTGTAAAACAATCTTATCTTCATAATAACCGAAATCTACATTATCAAGTAAAATATCACCCTTTAATTCGATGTATTCTAACTTATCAGAAGTCTTATGTTGATACTTCCAATACCACTTATGTGTTCTTTCAGTTGTTTCAACAAGCTTACCATTTTCTTCCTTCATTTGAACAAGTGTTACATATCCTTCATCCAATTCAGGAGTTTGTTCCATTAAATTGAAGATTCTTGCAGCACCAGCCATAGCCATGGCAATCATAGACATTTGTTGGCTGACATTTGATATAGTTTGAACAAATTGCTTTGTCATACCTAAGAATACTACAACAACAGCGATTCCAACAAATTCATATGTAGGATCAAATAATCTTCCAATTGATAAATTCCATACGTTAAATACAAACATTATAACGCCAATAATAGAAATCAAAATATATAATAAATTACCAAAGTTATTTAAGATAGGCATTAAAATGTTACCATAATAGTTAGCATTTTTTGCATCATTATATAGATTTTCATTTAACTTATCGAATGCTTGTTTTGATTCTTCTTCATGGTTAAATACCTTAACAACCTTTTGACCATTCATCATTTCTTCGATATAGCCTTCAACTTGACCAGTTGTTATTTGTTGCTTCATAAAGTATTTTGCTGAATTACCACCAACATGCTTAATAATATTCATAGCAACAAATACACCAATAAATGCTACTAAAGCTAACCAAATTGAATAATAAAGCATCATAGCAACAACAAATATAATAGTTAAGATTGCTTGATATGCTTGAAGTAATGTTTGAGTAACAAATTGTCTAATAGCATCTACGTCATTTGTATATCTTGACATAATATCACCATGAGGTGTTCTATCAAAATAAGAAATAGGTAATGCTTCCATCTTGTTGAACATATCTTTTCTTAGCTTATCTAAGAAGCCTTGTCCAACAACAGCCATAATTTGCGTATATAATAATGATGCTATTAAGCCTAATACATATAATGTAGCTAAGGCAATAGCAATATTAGTTAATTGTCCCTTAACATCTTCAAAAGCATATATAGTAGTTACTTTTGTTTCTGGGTCAGTTGAACTAATAGTATTAATAATTATAGGTAAAAAGATAGATGCAGCTGTAGTTGAAACAGCAACAATAGTAAGTAAGAAAAATACTAAAATCATTTGCCATCTATAGTATTTAAATAAATACTTTAATAGCTTAGGTAAAGTTTTTAAGTTTTCTCTAGACATTTTAGCCTTTATTCCTCTTGCTGGAGCCATTATGCTTCTACCTCCTTACCATAGTTTTTATTTTGAATATTATAAACTTCTTGATAAATAGCATTAGTCTTTAATAATTCCTCATTAGTACCAATACCATTAATCTTACCATTATCCATAACAATAACTAAATCAGCATTTTCAACTGATGATAATCTTTGAGCAATAATAATCTTTGTTGTATCAGGTAAATCCTCTTTGAAGCCCTTTCTAATTACAGCATCAGTTTTTGTATCAACTGCTGATGTAGAGTCATCTAGAATGATAATTTTAGGCTTCTTTAACAATGCTCTTGCGATACATAATCTTTGTTTTTGACCACCAGATACATTAGAACCACCTTGTTCAATATATTTATCATAGCCTTCAGCAAGCTTTTCAACGAATTCATTTGCACAAGCTATCTTACATACATGATAGATTTCTTCATCAGTTGCATCAGGATTACCCCATCTTAGGTTTTCTTTAATAGTACCTGAGAATAATACATTCTTTTGTAATACTACTGATACTTGGTCTCTTAATGTCTTTAAATCATAATCCTTAACATTAACATCACCAACTAATAATTCACCATCAGTAACATCATAAAGTCTAGAAATTAAGTTAACTAATGTAGTCTTACTTGAACCAGTACCACCAATGATACCTACTGTTTGACCAGATTTAATCTTTAAATTAATTCCTGATAATGCATCAAATTCAGCATTCTTAGAATATTTAAATGATACATTCTTAAATTCAATATCACCATTTTTAACTTCATAAACAGGATTTTCAGGATTTGTAATTGTTGGTTCTTCAACTAATACTTCTGCAATACGCTTTGCAGCAGCCATAGCAAGTGAAATCATAACAAATACAAATGATAAGAACATTAATGACATTAAAATTTGAATACCATATTGAATTAAGGCTTGTAAACCACCAATTTCCATTTGACTACCATTTGTTTTAGTAATGATAATTGCACCACCAATTGCTGAGAAGAATACAGCAATATGAATAGCTAAGTTTAAAATTGGTCCGTTTAAGGCAACAATTCTTTCAGCCTTAGTAAAGCCTACCTTAATTTCACCAGATGCTTTACCAAACTTTTCTTTTTCATAATCTTCTCTAACATAGTTTTTAACAACTCTGATACCATTAATGTTTTCTTGAACTGATTCATTTAAAGCATCATACTTAGGGAATAATTTAGAAAAAATTGGCATAGCAAATTTAATAATTAAACCAAATAATAAAATTACAACAGGAATTAAGCCTACATATATCCAAGCAAGTGTTGGGTTAACTACGAAGCACATAACTGTAGAGAAGATAACCATTAATGGGCTTCTTACTAAGCTTCTAATAACCATACCATATGCCATTTGAACATTTGCAACATCTGTAGTCATTCTTGTAACTAAACTTGAAGCTGAAAATTTATCGATATTTTCAAATGAAAATTCTTGGATTTTATAATACATATCCTTTCTTAAATTTTTAGCAAAACCAGATGCAGCCTCAGCAGCATATTTAGCAGCTAAAAATCCAAATGCTAAGCCAAGCATTGCAACCGCAACAAGTGAAACACAAATTATAATGAATCTTGTTGCATTACCAGCCGCAATATCAGCACCATGATCTTGCATTTCTGTAACTAATTCTTTTGTTAAAAAAGGAATAATAACTTCACAAATAACTTCTACGATAATAAATAAAGGAGTTAAAATTGTGGATTTCTTATATTCTCTTAAGCTTTTTAATAAAATCTTAATCATTAAAATATACCTCCATCTAAATTTGAATCAATTATTTTTAATAATTCATTCATTTTATCTACATCAACATTTTGGGATAATTTATTTTCAAATTCATTAATTTGATCAATAACATCAACACATAGTTTTTTGGCTTCTTCTGTTAAAACTAGCTTTTTAAGTCTTTGATCTTCTAAAACACTTTCTCTTATTATTAAATTCTTTTGTTCCATTAGACTAATAATTTTAGATGCAGTAGATCTAGTCATACCGAAATGCTTTTCAATATCCTTTTGAAAAACATCATTTTTAGATTCATATATATAGATTAATATAAATCCATTTGTAGGTGAAACTCTATCTAGTTTTTCTATTGCTGGTAGCTTAGATATTTCTCTTTTAATCTTATAGCTAACCTTATTAATCTTATCACCAATATGTTTTTCCATACAAACCTCCGATTGTTTGATATGCAACAATCATTATACAAAAAGCTAGGAAAAAATCAAGAAAAAAAGCGATATTTTTTGCAAATATCGCCTATGAAAATGCTTTTAATTTATAGTATTTATATATGTATTTAAGTATTTTACATCATAAAAATTAGTTCTTAAAATTGTATAATCTGGAATTACTTTATTTTCAGAATTAATTGTTTGATTATCACTATCTCTATAAACTAAAGAATGACATCCTGAAATATTAATTGATGTAGAATCAGCTAAGCATAGATTATATACTATTGCTCCTCCTCCACCTGTTTCTTCTCCTAATATAGTTGCAAGATTTTGTTCCTTACAAACCGTTGCGAGCATATTAGCACAAGAAAATGAATAATTAGATGTTAAAATATAGAAATTATATTTATCCTTGAATGAATCCTTTTCATTGAATATATTATCTAAGTTAGTATCAACCTTAATATTAACCTTAGAAATATCTTTAGATGCATAATTTTCATATTCCAAATAATAATCATTAGATAAGAAGCCTAAAAGTCCAATACAATCATCAACATAGCCTCCACCATTTAAGGTAACATCTATAACTATATTAGAAATCTTTAACCCCTTATATTCTTCTAAAGCAGGAATATAAGTATTGATTGCGTAAAATAATTTTGAGAATGAATCATTTGAATATGAGGCTCTATTAGGAAGCTTTTGATAATAATCTGAAGTAGGGAAGCTAAAAGAATCTAAAGTAATAACTAAAGTATTTCCTGAATATGCAAAAATATTTGAAGGGTCAAATTCATTTGCAAATCTTCCTGTAATATCAGAAAAATCAATTTGCTTAGAAACTGTTTTTCTTAAATAAGATAAATTATTATATGATTCCTTTAAGGCATTTCTTCTTGTACCTTTATAGCTATCTGCATATTTAGCATCAGCATTGGCATCATATTTTAAATAATTAGATGAAATAACAAATGTTGAATGCCCATCATCTAAATATGAATAAATTAAATTATTTAAGGCCTTATTAAATGTTTCACAATTTGTATCAATTAGATCATTTTTTAAGCCTTCATTAACACATAAATCATTAAAGCTTGTAATCTTTCTTGTATCTTTTATTCCAAAGAAATTATCTAAAGTAAAGATTAAGTGGTTATATGTGAAATTAGCCATTTCAGTACTTCTTTTTGCAGTTTGATTTCTTCCTGAAAAATAAGATGTATAGTAATTTCTATAATTAAAATAGCTTGAATTAGATACGTAATAATAATCATGACCATTAAATGCTAAGCTAACATCTATTTGAGAATAAATTAATGTATCATAAATTTGATATGGAATATAAATTGAACCCTTTGATTCTACAATATCAATATTATATTTAGATAAATCAAAAGTAACTTCTTTAGTATATACTTGTTCTTTTGTATCTATTTTAGAATACTTATAAGTTGAAGATTTAGGATCAAATGATTTTTCATTCTTATTCTTTGAAACAAATGCTTCATAATTTGAAAAATAAACTGTATCCTTTTCAGCATTAACTATCATATATGAATCATTATCTGTTCTTGAAACCTTATAATCATTTTCAGTATGTGAATCATTTGTAATATCTCTTGAAATTACACTTTCAGTTAAATCTACAAAATCAATATAAGGAACATCTCCTTTACCCTTTAAAAAATAAGTTGTAAAATTACCACTTGAAGAAAGACTACCTTTATAGATATTAGATCTAATTGTACTAGAGATATTTGGATCTATTCTAAGACATGATGATAAACATAAATATGAAATTATAATTACTAGAAAAGTAAATACTTTTCTTCTTTTCATTATAACCACTTCCCTGTTGTTTTAGTTAAGTATATTTTACCATAAAAATATGGAAATTTAATGTCAAAAATGAAGAAAACGTTGTTAAAAACTAAAAAAATGGAATGATTAACATTCCATTAGTTTACTTCAAAGTAGCCTTTACCAAAAATATCATCAGTTACTTTAGTATATTCAGCTGAAAAATCAGTATTTACAATTATAGTATTTGGTAATAATGTCTTAAAAGAAGTCCAATAATTAGTATCTAAATATGAAACAAATTCTTGTTCATCCTTACCTTTTCCTTTAAATTCATATAGGTTATTTCCATCATATTTTTCAGCAAGCCAAATAGTTGTTAATTTCTTTTTACCATCTGTCTCACAAATATTTGATTCAAATGACTTTAATTCATTATTATCAAAATCGTAATCAATAACCAAATTATAATAAAATTCATTATTATTAGTAATATCATTTGCGTAATAGCTTATGCCCAAAACATCAATATTAATAATGTTACCATTTATTCTTGAAACCATTGTCATTTCATTATATTGAAGTGTACGACCATTGTCTACATAATTACCAATGAACTTTACAGGGCTATCAGTAATCGGAAATGCTTCATTTTTATATAATAATTCTAAATAATAAACAATGCATCTTACAGCTTTAATATCATTTTCATCTTCAATTTCTACAAAGTAATCACTAAAGTTTGAAACTAAACCTTTAGTTTTATTTTCTTTTTCTGCTAATGTCTTATTAACACTTTCTAAAGCTATAGAATAATTATTAGTTCTATTTAAATTTGTTTCATTAGTCTTTTTATCACAACCTGCAAGTAAAAATAAAAAAGCAGTAATAAAAGCTATAAATATTTTTTTCATTTTTCAAAACATCCTTTTAAATTTTATCTACTAAAGCATGCTAAAACTTTTCCCTGCTAATATTATATATTATATTTATACTTTTATGCAATATAAAAGAAAAAAGCTTACCGAAGTAAGCTTAAATCTTTCAAATATTAGAATAAGAATGCTTCTGCACAAGAAAGACCACCAGCAACGATTGAAACGATACCAGCAATTAACCAACCAGCACCTAATGAATAAGAGCCAGAAGCATAAGTACCAATTGCAAATGATGCATTTCCATTAACTGCTGTCCATGCAGAAACTTCGAAGAATAATAATACACCAGCAACGATTAATAAGCCTGCAGCAACAAACTTACAAATACCTGCTAAAGCAAATTTCTTCTTAGCTAATGATAAACAGAATAATAATACTAAAATTACAATTGCACAAGCAAGTAAAATGAATGAAGTCATACCAGCCCATGGCATTGCATAATTAGCATCTGTACCACCAAACATACCAACAGTACCACTAACCTTTGTAACAGTTGTACCAGTTAAAGCTCCCTTATATGTATAAACTACAGATGAAGTTGCAAATAATAATACTAAAGCAACGATTGCTAAAACTAATTCACAACAAACAACTAATAGTTTCATACTGCTATTCTTTTTTGATTTTTTAGCCATAACATAACCCTCCTTCCCCCAAAGTTATTATCCTCTTTAATTATAGTTTATAATAAATTTTATTTCAATAATTAAAGGCTATCTTTTTTGAAAGATAGCCTCTTTATTATTTCTTTACTTTTGTTTTTTTCTTTTTTTCAGTTAAATATCTTATTGTTGATATCATATGAACAATATAGCTTAATAAAATCTTATCTTCTGTATTCCAAACTCTTTTAGAATTTTTATCTATATAAAGACAATAGCCATAATACTTATCATATGCATAAGCCTTTAAAATAGTAAATGATTTAATATCATTATCCCAGCAATATTCATATAGCTTTGGATGATCCTTAACTAGTTTTGAACAATCATTGACTGTTACTATATCATCCTTAACTACAAGTTCTGCGAATAAATCTTCCTTAGGCTTTTTTAAATTTGTATCACCAATAATGATTTTAAATTTATTCTTTTCTAAATCATAATAATAGCTATCAAGTAAGAATAAATCACATAAGAATTTATTACATACTCTAATCTTTTCAGTTAAGCTATCCTTACCCATTAATTCTCTATGACAATAACCAATTAAAGGTGTACTTCTTTCCATTCTATTTGATACATCGATATTATTATGTAATGCATCAATATAAACAATGAAGCAATTCTTTCCCTTAAGCTTACCTCTATATAATGCTTTATCAATTTTTAAGAATAAATCATCATATGTTTCAGCATCCTTTGGGAATGTTGCAGCACCACAGGTAACTGTTACATCAAAATTCTTTAATGGTGATTTTATTTTTCTTACTGCTTCCATAGCATTATGACAGAATTTCCATAATCCGTTATAATCATAAGCTTTGGTTACAACAACAAAATCATCAGCACCATATCTACCAACTAATGCATCATCTTTTAGTTCATCAACAAGCGCATTTGCAACTACCTTTAAAACTTCATCTGAACTTTCATGACCAAAAGAATCAATAATTGTCTTAAAATTATCAATATCAAAAATCATTAATGAAAACTTTTCATCAACGGCTATAAGATTTCTGATAATCTTATCAATTGTTGTTTTAGATAATGTCTTTGTTAAATTATCAAAAAACACCTTAAAATCCTTCTGATAAATAAGGCTATTCTTTAATACTTCCTCTTTATTTTCATATCCCATAAACAAACCCTCAATCAATTAAAATATAACTCCCTAGTTTTATTTTAAATTAATTGAGGGTAAAATACAATATTAAACTATTAATAATTAAATGCTTTTCTTAGGACCATCAGAGATATCTACTAAATAAATAAGGGATTTAATACCTGTTTTTTCTAAATATTTAGCTTCAACAGTCTTTTTAAATTCATCAAATGATGATTTTTTAACTAAAGCAATTGCACAGCCACCAAAGCCTGCACCTGTCATTCTAGCACCTAAGCAATCCTTAAATTCTTGGCTTGCTTCAACGATAGTATCTAGATGCATTCCTGATGTTTCATAATCATTCTTTAATGATTCATGGCTTGCATTTAATAATTTACCTAAAGTGATTAAATCATTTTTGATTAATGCATCTTTAAATAAATATACTCTTTCATTTTCTGTAACGACATGCTTAACTCTTCTAAATATAACATCATCATTAATTAATTCTTTAATATTATCTAATTCACTTGATTTTAATTCACATAAATTAGAAATATGATATTTAGGTTTTAGAATGCTTAATGCTTTATTACATTCTTCTACTCTTTCATTATACTTAGATTCAGTTAAAGCTCTCTTTTTATTAGTTTGTAAAACAGCGATTGTATAATCCTTAAAATCAATTGGAATATAATCATATGCAAATTTAGCACAATCTAATAAAATAGCATTATTCTTCTTACCTAAGGCAATAATTGCCTCATCCATAATACCACAAGATAAGCCACAATATTTAACTTCTGTTTCTTGGGCAAGGGATGCAATATCCTTATTATTAATACCTAAATTAAATTCAGAATTTAATGCATAGCATGTTAATACTAAAATTGATGCTGAGCTTGAAAGACCTGATCCTAAAGGAATATTTGAATCAAAGATTATTTCAAATCCCTTATCAATCTTAAATCCTTTATTAATTAATGTATAAACTACACCAACTGGATAATTAGCCCAATCATACTTCTTATCGAAAGCTAAATCATTTAGATCTCTTTCAACATGAAGATTTGTATTTTCTGAATCTAAAATAATTTTAGAATCATCTCTTAATTTAAATTTACATCTTGTTCTTAAACTAATAGCGGCAGGCATAACCATACCACCATTATAATCTATATGTTCACCAATTAAGTTAATTCTTGCTGGTGCTTCATAGACATTGTAATTATTTTCCAATTTTCTCACCTACTGCAAGCTTAACACATTCGTAAGCTCCATTATAATATCCTGCTTCTTTTAATCTGTTAATTTCACAAACCATATGAGATAAGATTTCCTTATCTGAAAGTAATCTATCTAGCATAGCGTTAATTTGATCAAGCTTTGGACATTCAAATGTTGAATCACCTAATTCTTGACCATTAACAGCACCATATACCTCGTGACCACCAATGTGTCTCATAAATACCTTTGGAATAGGGTAATATACTAATTCAGATGGTTTAGTAACTAATAAATCAGATACTGGCATTAATAGATTTGTTGAATAAACAGCTTGGAAAATATCCTTATTGCAAATAGAATAGATTCCTGTTACATCGCTATTATATGCTTCCTTAACAAATTCTTTAAATTCATTATATTGATTGAAATATGTTTTATAAGATTTAACTTCAGGAAGCTTTTTAATCATCTTATTATAAACATCCTCATGGTCACCAAAATTAATAAATAATGCAACCTTATTTTGCTTAACATATGGAAGCAAATGCTTAACCATACCTAAGAACATATCAAATCCAGCACCAGCTCCACCTACTGTAAGTAAGATTCTAAGTGGTTTATTGCCATTAATACGTTCTAATCTCTTCTTATTATCTTCTTCTAAATTTACTAATAATTCATGGTCAACATAACGTCCAACCATCTTTAAATCAGACTCAGGAATACCATTTAAAGGCTTTTTAGCAAAGCCATTTAACATCTTATAGCCTAAATATGCAAATGGTGTTTGAACTGTGTGAATAGCACCTTCTGATAAATGTAAGCCCATTGGCCAGTTATCAGGAATTGCATTTACAACATGAGTTAAACCTGCATGTATTGCACCTTGAGAAGGCCATACATGTGTTGCTATATAAGGAATATCCTTTGGAATATTTTTAAAGATTGGAACTAATAATTCAGAGTTCTTTTGATCTACTGCATTATAAGTAATCTTTTTAAATCCTTCAGAATTTAATGGTTCCCATACAAAATGATTAAATAATTTAGATTTTTGAGAAATTCTAGAAGCTGTTGAATACATATCATTTTGATGTCTAATCATCTTAGAACCAGTTGCATCAAATGATGCTAAATCTAACCAATAAGGTTCATATCCTAATGCTTTAGCAGCTGATGCCATCGCAATTGAGATTCGGTAATGACCGAATCCCATACGAATGTTACCAACGATTAAAGCATTTTTAGGAAATTCTTGATTTTCATTTGAAAAAACAATATTGTTTGCACCAATAAAATCTAAAGTATCAATTGGCTTAAAAGCTAATTTATAATCAGCTTTTGAATCATCGCCAAATTTCTTTTGATATTTCTTTTTAGATTTATAGGCTTTTTTTATTGTTCCACTGTCAATTTTATTATTAAAAATAACTTTTGATTTATCCATAATCGTCTCCATTAATTATTATTCAGCTTTAGCTTCAGTAGCTTCTTCTTTTACTTCAGCAGTAACTTCAAGTGTTTCCTCTTTTACTACTTCACCCTTTTTTTCTGTAGCTTCAGTATTAGCGCTATTCTTATGTGCTTCTTCAATAGTTCCCATAACATCTTTTTCATTATAGAATAATAAAGCAACAGCTGCTAAAACAGAGAAAACTAAAGCAACAATTAAAGAAATTCTATAGCCTAAACCAGTATTTGCAAGAATTTCTTCGCCTTCTGCGTTTTGAGTTGTATATTGTCCAATAACAGCTAAAGATGTAAATATAATCATAGCAACACCTTGACCAATTTTGAAAGCAAATGTTCTTGCAGCATAGAACATACCATCATGGTTTTCGCCAGTCTTAATATAATCTTGTTCTGCAATATCAGCAACGATTGCTTGTGGAACGATACCTAAAATTGCAAGTGGAATTCCAACAAATACACAAATAATAAATCCATAAACTACATTAGGAATAAATGTAATCTTTCCTGCAAGTGCACAAACACCAAAAGCAATAGCAAATGCAATGAAGCCAATGATTACCATTCTCTTCTTTCCAAATTTCTTTGTTAAGATATTTGCAGGTATATAACATACAAAAGTAACAAAAGTCATGAAAATAAACAATAACATATACATATCATAACAATTCAATAAATTAGATACATAATATAAAAATCCAGTATTAAAAATTGTTATACCAATCCAATATAAAATATCAGATACAACGAATAATCTAAAATGCTTATTAGAGAAAGTCTTCTTTAAAGACTTAAATGCATTTTCACTCTTTTGTTGTTCGATATTAAAATCTGTTTCCTTAATTCCAAAAGCTGGTACCCACATACAAACAAGTGCAATTGTAGCTTCTAGAATTATTACAAGTTTGGCAGCTAAATAATAATCCATTCCAGTTGCTTTAGCTAATGAAGTCCAGATAATGTTTGCACCAAAAGCAACGCCTGTACCCACAATATATGTCAAAGAAATATATGTAGATATATTCATTCTATCTTCTTGCTCATGTCCTAAAACTGGTAATAATGCATTATATGGTGTACAGTATGCAGTCATTCCTAAATAGAATAACATTAAAAAGATAGATAACCAAGCAACATTTAAACCTTGATTGTCAAAAGTTGCACAGAAAACTAAAACAGTAACAACAGCAAAAGGTAATGCAGACCATCTTAAGAAAGGAATTCTCTTACCTTTTTTAGCTTTGCAATTGTCTGAAAAATTTGCAATAATCGGATCTGTAACTGCATCAAATACTCTACCAATTGCTGTAATAATACCAATTACAGTTAAACCAATTAAAATTGCACCTTGTGGAATAAATGTTTTTAAACCACCATCTGTTGAATCAGGTAAATAATAGTTTACTAACAAGTTAGAAACTAGACCACCTAGAATTGACCAGCCTAATTGGCCAAGTGCGTAAAACCACATTTCTTTTTTTGTAACTCTTCTTGTCATTTCTTATGTCTCCTCCTATTTTCTTAAATAATCCAAGAATAAATTAATTAAAATTTCTATTTCTTTTTCTTTATCAACATAATCATCTTGCTCTAAAATCTTTTTTGTTGATAGCTTTTTACATAAAGCTGTTAATGAATGAGTTGTAGCGAAATAGAAAGCATCAACATCATCAATCTTTTTAATTGTATTATCAACTAATCCCTTTTCATAATCCTTAAAGAATAATTCCTTATAAAGATTTAAATTATTTTGATACGTATCTCTTCCGTTATAATCTTCTTCTAAAAGATAAGTATCTAATTCATTTAAGAATGAAAAATAATAATTATAATTCTTAAAGATAGTTAAGAATACATTGTAAAAATTTTTAATACTTTCTAGACCTGTCAAACTTTCATCTCTGCTTAAATATTCAACTGAAATCCTATTAGATAGTTCTATTGCAGCTGCGATAACAACATTTTGCTTATTTCCAAAATGTCTATATATTGTTGCTTCCCCAACATCAGCCTTTGCTGCAATATCATATAATCTTACCTTACTAATTGAATTTGCAATAAACATATTTAATGCAGTTTCTGTAATAACCTTTTTAGTTAAATCTGTCACTCTACTCATAAACGATTACCTCTTTTTATATAAAAATTTTGCAAAATGATAGTTTGTCTATCATTATGATAGCACGTGTTTCAAAAATAGTCAATAAAACGTTTTCATTTTTTTGTAAAAAAAAGAAGAAAATTTTATTTTTCTTCTTCTTTAATCTTATTTTTAAATTTAATTTTATTTTTTTCTAAATTTATTTTAAAGAATTCTTCACTCTTTTCTCCAGTGAATCCATTCTTATCAACAAATAATATTAAATGTTCCTTTAGCATAATATCATATCTGTCTTTATATTCATTAACATATCTAACCTGATTATATTCATATCTTAAGTTATTTTTTCTGATATTATTAACAACTACTACTTCGATATATCCTTCTTTAAATGAGAAATTATAATTTAAATCTCCTTCATTTAAATCAGGATTACTTTTTAATATGTCCTTTGGAGCATTTTTATATGAGATAGAAGCTAATACAAAATAAAATATACTACATGCTACAAAAAATATACCTAAACCAGTATATAAATTATTATTTGCTGAAATACCAGCAACAATAATTACAATACCCATTGCCATTATTACTAAAGCAAGTAAAAATTTTGATATTGTATTTTTTCTTGCTGTTTTTACTAAATTCTTTAAAGCTTCATCTTTTGTTATAACTGTTAAATTTCTAGAGATCATAATACTACCCTTCTTTATTAAAAAAGTTTAATAGCTTAGTATTAAACTTATTATTTATTATATATGGCAGCAGCTACAGGGTTCGAACCTGTGAATGCCGGGGTCAGAGTCCGGAGCCTTACCGCTTGGCTAAGCTGCTAAATTAACACAATAAAAATTGTGTTAAATGTTATTTTAATTAAGCTCTTGAAACATAAGTACCATCGATTGTTGAAACAATAATCTTAGTACCGTTTTCTAAGAATGCAGGAACTGTTACTTCTAAACCAGTTTCTAAAGTAGCTTTCTTTCTATCAGTAGCTTGACCTTTAATAGCTGGAGTTGTATCAACGATTTCAAGTGTTACCTTATCAGCTAAAGATACACCTAAGATTTCGCCTTCATACATAGTAATTTGTACTTCGTCTCCATCCTTCATGAACTTAGATTCCCAAACTAATCTTTCAGCTGGAATTTCAATTTGTTCATAAGTTTCATTGTCCATGAATGTATACATATCACCTGAGTTGTATAAGTATTGCATAGGACGCTTGTCGATATAGCACTTCTTGAATGCTGAATCTGAACCCTTTAATGCAGTTTCAGTAACTGTACCAGTTCTTAAGTCCTTCATTTTTACTCTTACATATGCAACCTTATTTTGTAATACATGCATAAATTCCATAATTTGAACAAGCTTGCCATCATATTCGATAACAACGCCATTTTTTAATTCGTTTACGTTAATCATTTTTTTCTCCTATCTAAAAAGTAGAGAAAAGGAAAATATTTTGCTATTTTCCTTTTAACTACCAAATATTATTATTTGATTTTAAATTACTTTAAGTTATATAAAGAATCTAAACCGTCAAATACAGATACACCTGGGAATTCGCCACGACCATTTAAATCATCTTCAATTCTGATTAATTGGTTGTACTTAGCGATTCTATCAGTTCTTGATGCAGAACCAGTCTTAATTTGACCAGCATTTGTACCAACAACGATATCAGCAATTGTTGTATCTTCTGTTTCACCTGATCTGTGAGAAACGATAGCTGTGTAGTGAGCACGCTTAGCCATTTCGATAGCTTCAAA
>JAEEGL011880284.1_pt1 | contig 56022 bp, 40 predicted proteins | sample 9134231 | NCBI WGS metagenome assembly JAEEGL01 (sample SAMN16246548, study PRJNA631951) | gut metagenome | biome: gut microbiome; feature: rumen; material: fiber-attached | host: Bos | place: Iran: Karaj | collected 2018-10
GAGTTCGTAAGTAAAAGAAAAACGAAAATTAGCGCAAATGGGCTAATTTATAACAACTTACACGGAAATCAATGTAATAACTTCCACATTCCAAACATCCTTGATTTCCTGTGGAATAGTAACGTTCGTAAACGTCCTTTTTTACCAAAATGTCTTTGACCCCTTGCCCCTTCACCCCGGCCTGCATGACTGCAAGTCAGGACGGCGGACTAACTGAGTCGGTGGCAAAGATACGAAAAGATTTTAAAACGACAAAGGCTTCTGTCAATTTTTTTTCTTGAGAAAAAGAGGCTCACCTGTAAACACAGGAGTTTACAGGTGAGCCCATTTGGGTCACAAGTGTTCTTCGTGAGAAAAGACTGACAAGCCAGAATAGGCCATGATAATTATGCTTACGAAACATTATGCTTCACAAACATAATGTTTCGTAAACATAACGTTGATTCTCAGATTTTATTGCATCTTTCTACCACCCTATACTCCATGCCCTGTGCCTTGCGGCGGCGGTCGAACTCGTATTCGGGCTGGCTGAGGATGCCGCCAATCTTGACGAGCATGCCGTGAGCTTCGCTGTAGCCGTCCTTGTACACCTCTTTCATGCGAGCTGAGATGTCTTTGAGTGAGAGCCACTGGCCTTCCTCGTCGCCTTCGGGCTTGCGGTAGAGCGCGAGCAGCATCTCGCTCAGGCCGTTGAGCTGCTGATAGCACAGGTTGTGGGTCATCAGTGCCTGCTCCTCATCCTTTGTCAGCCAGTAGCGTGTGCCGTCGGCCAGTTCCTGAACGAGCTGGGCGTAGAGCTGGCGGTAGTCGATGGGCGTGTGGAAGTCGATGCTGCCTGCCACCTGCACACAGACGAAGCGGCGCGAACCGCTGGGGTCGGTGAGCGGCATGGGCTCGTTGGTGGTGCCGATGAACGAGGCATAGCGGCGGTGCTGCTGATAGGCTTTGCCGTAGGGTGGGCGGTACTTCAGGTCGGCAGTCGACACCAGATATTTCAGTACGATCTGCTGCCGCTGCGTGATCTTGTCGAACTCGTCGAGGTTGATGAGCGCGAACGACGTGAGGCCCAGGTTCAGGTCGGCTTCGTTCTTGAAGTTGATGCGGTCGTTGTAGTACTCACGCTGTTCACGGGGTAGCAGGATGCGGCAGAACGACGACTTGCCGCAGCCCTGACGGCCGATGAGCAGCGGCACGAGAGCATTACCCGTCAGCTGTCCCTTGCCTTGCCACATGGCCACCATCGACAGCATCCATATATGAAAGAGGTGGGGCCATGCCTCATAGTCGGTATGCACGCGGGTTGCCAGCTCCGTGACCCTGTCCTTGCCGTCCCAGCGGGGCAGGTGCTCCAGGAAGTCCTCCATTGGGTCGTAGTGCTCAATGTCGTCCGAGCACACGTAGCGCCGTATGTCCTTGTCCCAGCATTTGATGCCCTGCTCCAGGGCCCTCAGCGTAATGCTGTTGCGGGCCTCTTCGGTCAGGTCGCGGAAGTCGAAGCCCAGTCCGGTACGTTCCCGGAACTCGGCCACGCCCCTCATCACATTGCGACGCAGCTCGTAGTTCTCGCGCAGGAAGACGTCTATCTTCATTGTCAGCAGCGTCTCTGCCGGCACGTTGCGCAGGGGATGTGCCAGTTTCTTCCTTCCGCGTCTTTTCTCTTCGTTCTGTTCGCGGTAGGCATTGGCAAAGACCAGTGCCACCATGTTCTTGTCCTTCCTGAACGGACTGCGCCATTCGGCCATGCGCTGTGCGATGCCCATTGGCAGTCCCGTGTCGCGGCATTGCTCGGCCAGCCGTACCAGCAGCCCCTGGTCGTGCTCGTCGCCCTCGGTGCCCTCCATGTCGTCGTAGGCTTTCGACAGGTTGAACTCGAAGATGCGCTCCATCGACCAGTAGCGGTCGGTGCTGTCTTCTTTCCCCTTGGGCTCAAGCGTCGTCTTCGGCACGACGCTCATCTGCCGTTCCAACGAGGTGAGGTCTACGTAGAGGGGAATGGCATGCGGGTTGTAGACCATGTCGGCGTCGGCACTCAGGTAGCAGGTGCGCTCCAGACTTGGTTCCAGCTTCTCGATGGTCACGCCCAGTTGGGCATTGTAGCCCATGCGTGCCTTTTCATAGAGGGTGGTGTGGAAGGATTTGAGAGTCGAGCGCTGAGCGTCCTCGTCTGTCGAGCTGATAGCTGACGGGTTCCACTCACCGCCGACCACAATCTTCACGCTCCGGCCACTGGCTCCCACGAAGGCCAGTAGCGTCTGCGGCATCAGGGCCGCGCCGTTGCGGATGGCCTCGGCCTCCTCCAGGCTCGTCAGGTTGTTCACTTCGAGCAGCACCAGTCCTGTGTAGGCTTTGTTCACGCGCTGTTTGTTTTTGTTTTCCAACACAGACGCGAAGCACACGCGCGGAATCTTATCGGTGAGGCTGTTGGCACCGCTCATCTGTCCGTCGTCCTCGCGCTTCAGCTCCAGCAGTGGGTAGAGACTGCGCAGCTCGTCAATCTCTTTCCTGTAGTCACCGTCGGCAATCATCCCTGCCAGCTCCTTCACGTCTACCGTGCGCAAGGTTTCCTTGTCGCGGTAGTTCTTCACTATGGTAATCTTCATGGCTTTTCTGGTTTTTAGTTTTGCAAAGATACAGGTTATTTTTTTATCTCAAACAAAAAAGTTCAAAAAAATGCGTAACACTACATTCTTTTCTTGAAATGCCTATAAATAAAGGCATTTCCAGCATGTAGTCTGACTACATAAGACTACACAAGACTACATTCCGAAAAAAGGCCGAAAAGAGGTAGGAATCATGTTGTCTATATCTTATTTTTACATTGTATACAATTTGTATTCGATTGAAATACAAGTTGTATTTAATTCAAATACAAGTTGTATATGGCTGAAATACAATTGGTAGAATGCCCTTAAATAAATGCTATTTGCGTGTTTTATGTACAAGAAAATTCCAATTTCAAAGATTTGGTGTAGTCTTGTGTAGTCTTATGTAGTCTGACTACATTGTGTATATATCTGTTTTTCAGTTTGTTAAATTGAAAAATGTAGTTTTCTTGATTTTTTGAATGAAAAATTTGTAGGAATAAAAAATAATTGCTACCTTTGTGCTGTGAATCATCAAAAAATCGAGATATGGAAAACAAAGAAATACTGTTCCGAGAGAAGGCAGAGACTTACTTAGTTTGTTTCAATGGCGCTTGCCCCCGCCATGAGCAGTGCCTGCGTTGGCAGGTGGGTCAGCGCATCGATCCCCGCAAGCGCATCGTCACCAGCGTCAGTCCCTTCTATGCCCCTGCTGCCGAGGGCCATTGCGATGAGTACCGCGATGTCCGTCCCATCCGCATGCCGCTGGGTATGAAGAATCATTTCTATGAGGAAATGCCAGCCCGAACGGCCTACAACATCAAAAATGCGCTCATTGCCCACAACTGCCGGGCCACCTACTATAAATACCATAACGGCAAGTTGCCCATCACCCCCGAATATGAGGCTCTCATCCGCCAGACCTGTCGGCGCTACGGCTGGACGCAGCCCCTCGTCTTCGACGGTGAGGTCGTGGACTACGTGTGGTGAGGGGTTGAGATGATGTATTTCCATTTCTCTAACCACAGCTGGAAGAAATGGTCGTAGATATAGTATTCATCGCCATCCTTCGTTACGAAATCCTTTTCTAAAAGTCCCTTTGTGGCAGAGATGACACTGCTCACCGAAGGCAGGCGATACTTGCGGGCAAACTTGCCGTTGGCAATGCCCTTAACCCTGCGCTCAGAAGCAATGGCCAAGAAAACGCTACGCTGTTTCTCCGACATCTGGCTGAAGAGCATCTCGTAGTGTTCTGAGCTCAAGTCGATGATATAGTTAACGGCATCGTCTATCATATCCGTACTGCAACAACCGTCCTTCTCCGTTGTCATATACAGCACGTTCATGACTCTTTGCAGGCAGAAGGTGATGCCGTTGAAGCGAGTGTAAACCTCATGAACAACATCTTTCCCGACCGTTTTTCCGTTTTCGGCAAACAGGCGTTCGGCAAAGGCGGCATACTTGTCTTCGGGAATTGGATGCAGTCCCATCGTAATCACAGACTGATAGAACGGGCGGGCGGGGGACATGAACATCTCGCTCATCAGATGAAGCTTGGAACCAGAGAAAAGGAAAGTGGCATTGGGACAACGCTGGATATGCGTCCTGAGTGCGGCCTCCACGTTCTGACCGTTGGGATAGTCGGTAATCTTCTGAAACTCGTCTATGGCAACCAGGCATGATAAACAATAGAATTCAATTATCAAAGAAATAATTATCAAAAGTTTGATAATCATAAGTCTGATAATTCGCCGTCGAAGCCGATGGGGTCACGGTATTGGGAGCGCACAAGGATATAGGCTTTGCCGGAATCGTAGAGTTCGATGGAGTAGAAGTAGCTGTCCTCGTTGGTTTTTACGTTGATTTCCAGTCGTGAGAGATTCTTCTTGGGGTGGCTTTCGCGGACGGCCAGTACACGGGCCTCGAAGTTTAGACCTTCCGACGGCGAGGCCATCGGGTCGCGGTAGGCTTGTCCCAGGTAGGGCAGGTAGCTGCGCAGGGTGTCGCCCTTCAGTTCCAGATAGAAGTCGGGTGTCACTGTCCGCGACCCGTATCTCAGCGTGTTCATCGACCTGATGTCGATGTGCATCTGCCTGTTCTCCACTGCCTCGGCCACCGCCTTCCGCATCATTTCCTTCCGCTCCGCCCGCTGCTGCTGGGTGGCGCAGCCAATGAGTAGCGTGGCTGCCATCATGATTGAAAACAAATACCTCTTCATGTTGTCTTCGTCGCATTTTGTGTGCAAAATTACGAAAAAGGCTGAAACTGACAAGAAAAGCCTGAAATATTTGTGGGTTTCAAGAAAAATTGCGATATTTGCAGAATCAAAAAATAATGATTGCGGAATATGAAGCATAAGGCAGGATTTGTAAATATTGTGGGAAATCCCAATGTAGGAAAGTCGACGCTCATGAACCAGCTGGTGGGTGAGCGCATCTCTATTGCCACGTTTAAGGCGCAGACCACGCGTCATCGCATCATGGGCATCGTGAATACCGAAGATATGCAGATTGTGTTTTCTGACACCCCCGGTGTGCTGAAACCCAACTATAAGTTGCAGGAGTCCATGCTGGCCTTCTCGGAGAGTGCGCTGAAGGATGCCGACGTGCTGCTCTATGTGACCGACGTGGTGGAGAACCCCGAGAAGAACATGGAATTCCTGGAGAAGGTGCAGAAGATGGACATTCCCGTGCTGCTGCTCATCAACAAGATTGATGAAGCCCCCCTCATATCCCCCCAAGGAGGGAAGACCCCAACAGAGATATTGGGAGAGCTGGTTGATAAATGGCACTCGCTGCTGCCCAATGCCGAGATCCTGCCCATCTCGGCCAAGAACAAGTTCGGTGTGGACATGCTGCTGAAGCGCATCCAGGAGCTGTTGCCCGAAAGCCCCGCCTTCTTCGACAAAGACCAGCTGACCGACAAGCCAGCCCGCTTCTTCGTGTCGGAGATTATCCGTGAGAAGATCCTGCTCTATTACGACAAGGAGATTCCCTACAGCGTGGAGGTCGTGGTGGAACGCTTCAAGGAGGACGAACAGCGGATTCACATCAATGCCGTGATCTACGTGGAGCGTGAGTCGCAGAAGGGCATCATCATCGGCCATCAGGGTGTAGCCCTGAAGAAGGTGTCCACCGAAGCCCGCAAGACACTGGAGAAGTTCTTCGACAAGCACATCTTTCTGGAGGTCTTTGTCAAGGTGGACAAGGACTGGCGCTCGTCGAAGAAAGAGCTCGACAACTTCGGTTATAACCCTGAATAAAAGAACAGACACATGAAGGAACTGGCTGGGCGGATGAGGAAACACTCAGGGCTGATTATCATAGTCCTGGCTGCGTTGCTGTTGGAGGCTATAGCTGCCTTCCAGTACCATTATGCCCACGGACTGCTTGAGCTTGAGCTTGAGCGGGGTGCCTTCAAGGAACTGGGCTCCTCGGCACTCCGCATTCAGGTCATCTTGTCGAAAGCCGAGGTGGCGGTAAGCACCCAGGTGTGGCATGCTAGAAGACACTTGAGTGATTCAGAGTATATGCGGCACCTTGTGGAAAACATGGTGAGAAATGAGCATGATAATATTATCGGTGCCGAAATTGCCTTCAGGCCCGGCTATTATCCTGACAAGGACTCGCTGTATGAAATCTATGCCCTACAGACTGCAGACACCATCAGTGTGAAGGAAATAGGGTCGTTGCAGCATGACTATACGAAATCAGACTTTTATGTCACGGCCATGAGTGGCATGCCCCCCCAATGGACGTCGCCTTATACGGATGCCGATGGTGCCCATGACATTGTCATTACATACGCCTTGCCGCTGCTTGACAGCCAGGATAACCACGTGGGTGTGCTGGGCGTAGACCTTGACACCGACTGGGTGGGCGAGGTAATCAATGTGCATCACTTCAATCCGTCGTCCTTCTCATTGGTCATGAGCGAACGGGGTGAGCTGATAGCAGGTCCGGCAGACAGCTTGGCCAGTCCTGCGCTGGTCAACAAGATTGTGGCCATGATAAACGACAGTACCGTGGCCAGGGAGAAGAAAGCCAACGGTCGCGTGACGGGCTTCCCGTTTACTGACGATGAGGGAAAGTGTGGCCATGTGTACTACGCCCCGAGAATCAACAAGCCGAAGTGGCAGATGGTTGCCGTGTGCTATGACGACGAGGTGTTTGGTCAGCTGGACCGGATGCGCAGTAACATTATGTGGCTCAGCCTTGCCGGTCTGCTGACGTTGGGTCTCATCATCCATCTCTTTATCCGCGGACACCGTCGTCTGCAGACCACCCAGCTACAGCAGGAGCGCATTGGCAGCGAGCTGCGCATTGCCAACGAAATACAGATGCAGATGCTGCCCCGTGAGAATAGCGTCGTGCGCAACGACATCAAGGTGCTGGGCTCCCTGTTGCCGGCCCGTGAGGTGGGCGGCGACCTCTACGATTTTTTCCTGCGCGACGAGAAACTCTTCTTCTGTGTCGGCGACGTGAGTGGCAAGGGCGTGCCTTCTGCCATGCTGATGGCAGTGGTCCACTCCTTGTTCCGTTCGGCTTCTGCCCACGAGAATAATCCCGCCCACATCCTGAAGACCATCAACGAAACGTCCTGTCAGGGCAATGAGGCCAACATGTTTGTCACCCTCTTCGTCGGTGTGCTCGACCTGCCCACAGGCAGGCTTCGTTATTGCAATGCAGGTCACGACAAGCCCATCCTGATTGACGACGACGGCATTGCAGACCTGCCGTGCAAGGCCAACCTCCCCGTCGGGGTGTTCAGTGATGTGAAGTATAACATGCACGAGATGCAGCTCAGGCCTGGCTCTGTCCTGTTCCTGTATACCGACGGACTCACGGAGGCGAAGAACATTCAGCGCAAGCAGTTCGGGCTGGACAGCGTGAAGGAGCTGCTGAGGTCGGTTGCCGGCTATACACCGCAGGAGCTGATGCAGTCCATGAACGAGGCCGTCGGGCGGTTCGTGGAAGATGCTGAGCAGAGCGACGACCTGACCATGCTGGTCATTCAGTACACACCCGTGGAGGAGAAAGACCTGCTGAGGGAAACGCTGACATTGAAGAACGACCCCCGTCAGGTGGTGTCGCTAAGCAGCTTCATCAAGGACGTGACTGCCCGGCTGGAGCTGGAGCCCAAAATGGCTGGCGAGGTGAGGCTGGCTGTGGAAGAGGCTGTGGTCAACGTGATGGACTATGCCTATCCTGCCGGAAAAGAAGGCGAAGTTACCGTCGAAGTCCGTGCCGACGGCCGACGACTGAAGTTCGTCATCAGCGACTCGGGCGTGGTCTTCGATCCTACAGAGACTGGCAAGGTCGACACTACACTTTCAGCCGAAGACCGTCCCATTGGCGGACTGGGCATCCATCTGGTCCGACAGCTCATGGACTCCATCAACTATGAGCGTGTGGACGGAAAGAATATCCTTACTTTGCGGAAAATCTATCATCAAGATACAACTAAAAACTAAGAAGCAATGAAAACAAAGATTGAAGAACTCGACGGCAAGTATGTCGTCACCCTGGAGGGCGAAATGGATACAGCTGCTGCTATGGAGGCAGAAAAGACGCTGGCTCCTTTATATAAGACTGATGGACGTGACGTGGTCATCGAGTGCGAAGGACTGGAGTATATCGCCTCCAGCGGTCTGCGCATCCTGCTGGGCATCTTGAAAGGCGCTAAGACAGGTGGCAGTCACGTGGTTCTGAAGCATGTGAACGACGACATCCAGAACGTGTTCAAGCTGACGGGCTTCATCGACATCTTCGATTTCGAGTAAGCAGCAGCCTCACTTCCAAATCCTTTTTTGCCTATGAAGAACCTTGCCAAGCATTTGCGTCTCGGCTGTGTGGTTGCAGCATTGCTGTTGCCCGTTGCTCTCTGGGCACAGCAGGAAGACAATGACCAGCAAAAGGTCAATCAGCTGAGCCTCGGACTGCAGATACTCACCCACGGTGAGCGTCGCAACGGTGGACTGAGCAATGAGGGGGACACCGACGACAACGATGATGCCAACTTCCTGATGAACAGGACGCGCCTGACGCTGAGCTATCGGAAAGACTTCAATCCTGCCGACAAGGCTTGGGGGCGTGTTGCCGTTGACACCAAGATCGTGGCTCAGAACTCGGGCATCTGGGGCATGAAGGGAAACAACTCCTTCGTCATCTATGAGGCCTGGGCCAAGCTCACAGACAAGACGGGCCTCTTCCTACAGGTTGGCCGTCAGGCCCTAGCCTACGACGACGAACGTATCATCGGTCCTAACGACTGGGCAATGGCATCCCTTTCCCATGATGTGGTCAGACTGGGTTACGAGGGCCACGGGCATAAGGCTCACGCCATCCTGGCCTATAACCAGAATGCTGCCAACGTCAACGGTGGCACCTATTATGATAAGAACAACGGCTCGCAGCCCTACAAGACCATGCACACACTGTGGTACCACTACGACGTGCCGAAGATTCCTTTGGGTGCCTCGTTGCTGTTTATGAATGTGGGCATGCAGGCGGGAATACCCTACGGTGTCAACACCAACCGTCCCCGTACCGAATATCAGAGACTGTATGGTGGCTATGTATCCTACTGCCCTGACCACTGGTCTCTCGAAGGCGCATACTACCGTCAGAAAGGTAAGAATGAGGACGGAGTCAAGATCAATGCCTGGATGGCCAGCATTCTGGGCAAGTGGTCGCCCACGGCGAAATGCGGCTTCCACGCTGGATTCGACTACCTGAGCGGCGACGACTATATGCCCGTGCCAAAACAGGGAGAACTCGGATTGCCTAAGCATGATGAAATCAAATACTTCCTGCCCGTCTATGGTTCTCAGCACAAGTTCTACGGGGCTATGGACTTCTTCTACCTCAGTAACTTTGTTAATCAGTTCTCGCCTGGCTTGCAGAACGCTTTTGTCGGGGCTGACGTCCATCCGGTCAAGAACTTGAAGATAGGTGTCAGCTATCATTATCTGGCTATGGCGACGAAGCTGAAAGACATGGACATGACGCTGGGGCACGAAATAGAAGTGGAGGCTTCCTACCGTCTGATTAAAGAGGCAAGCCTCTCCGCAGGCTTCTCCTACATGACGGGCACTGACAGCATGGAACGACTGAAGCGTGCCAGTGGTGACGGCAGCCTGCGTTGGGCCTGGTTCTCGCTGGTTATAAGTCCTTCGCTCTTTACGACCAGGTGGTAGACAGTCTGGCCATTGAGGGCAGACCCTACAGATGATTTTAGTCCGTTTATATTTTGCTTATTCGCTAATTATTTGTACCTTTGCGCCCGAAAAGTAATTACTTATGGGAAATTTAGTAGCCATTGTGGGCCGTCCCAACGTGGGAAAGTCCACACTATTCAACAGACTTACCAACAGTCGGCAGGCCATCGTGAGCGAAGTGGCCGGTACTACCCGTGACCGTCAGTACGGCAAGTGCGAGTGGGTGGGACGTGAGTTCTCCGTGGTCGACACCGGCGGATGGGTGGTCAACTCAGACGATGTGTTTGAAGAAGAAATACGAAAGCAGGTGGTGGTGGCCACGGAAGAGGCCGACCTGGTGCTTTTCGTGTGTGATATAAAGAACGGTGTGACCGACTGGGACATGGACGTGGCTCAGATTCTGCGCCGCACGAAGCTGCCGGTGGTGCTTGTGGCCAACAAGGCCGACGACGGCAAGGACTATTACGGACAGTACGACTTCTACAAGCTGGGACTGGGCGATCCCTACTGTATCAGTGCCATCACGGGCAGCGGTACGGGCGACCTGCTTGACCATGTGCTCGAAGTGCTGCCTGAGAAACAGAAGGATGAGGCCGAAGACGGCATTCCCCGTTTTGCCGTCGTGGGTCGTCCTAATGCCGGAAAGTCGAGCATCATCAATGCCTTCATAGGCGAAGACCGCCACATCGTGACCGAGATTGCAGGCACCACACGTGACAGCATCTACACCCGTTACGACAAGTTCGGCTTCGACTTCTACCTGGTTGATACCGCTGGCATCCGCCGTAAGAACAAGGTGACCGAAGACCTGGAGTTCTACAGCGTGATGCGCAGCATACGTGCTATTGAGAACTCGGACGTCTGCATCCTGATGATTGATGCCACTCGTGGCATTGAGGCACAGGACATGAACATCTTCCAGCTGATTCAGAAGAACCAGAAATCGCTGGTGGTGGTGGTGAACAAGTGGGACTTGGTTGAAGACAAGTCGCAGGTGGCCATCAAGACGTTCGAGACGGCCATCCGTGAGCGCATGGCTCCGTTTGTGGACTTCCCCATCATCTTTGCTTCAGCTCTCACCAAGCAGCGCATCTTCAAGGTGCTTGAGACGGCCAAACAGGTCTACCTGAACCGCAAGGCCAAGATTGGTACATCGAAGCTCAACGAGGTGATGCTGCCGTTGGTGGAGGCCACACCGCCGCCTTCTATCAAGGGCAAGTACATCAAGATTAAGTATGTCTCGCAGGTGCCTGACACGCAGATTCCCACCTTTATTTTCTATGCCAACCTGCCGCAGTACATCAAGGAGCCTTACAAGCGTTTCCTGGAGAACAAGATTCGTGAGAACTGGACATTGACAGGTTGTCCGATTAATGTCTTCGTGCGGCAGAAGTAGTACCGATTCTGGAGTGATGAACAGATTATATGCGTTCGCTGCCATGTTGCTGCTGGCAGCGTGTAGTAGTGTGACGCCACCTGAAGAGCGTGCCATGCAGGCCGCTCAGGAAAGCTACGACCACCTGCTGGCAGGCCGTTACGAGCAGTTCCTGGCCGGACGTGCTTTTGCCGACAGTCTTCCTGACAATTACCGTGAGCAGTTGCTGGTGGCCTATAAGCAGTTCATGCACCAGCAGGAGGCTGCCCACGGTGCCATTCAGCGGGCTGAGGCGGTGCGTGCCCGCATCGACACTACGCTACAGTTGGTTCAGGTGTTCTTCGTCTTGAACTATGCCGACAGCACACAAGAGGAAATCGTCGTGCCGATGATTGAGCAAGACGGACAATGGAAGATGAAATAGCCGTTGGCTGTTCGCTATTTTCCGCGAACGGCTGCACGCATTTCCTTTAGCAGGTCGCTGGCAAAGATGAAGTCGGTAAGGCGCTTGTTGGTGGAGTTCATAATCTGGTCGCTCACGCCTTGCCATTCTTTATGCCCCTCATAGATGAACACGATGTTTTCGCCGATGCCCATCACCGAGTTCATGTCGTGGGTGTTGATGATGGTGGTGATGTCGAATTCATGGGTGATGCTGTGCAGCAGTTCGTCGATGACCAGCGATGTCTTCGGATCCAGTCCCGAGTTGGGCTCGTCGCAGAACAGATATTTGGGGTTCAAGGCGATGGCGCGGGCAATGGCCACGCGCTTCTGCATGCCGCCGCTGATCTCGCCAGGAAACTTCTCTTCTGCCCCCACAAGGTTCACACGGTCCAGACAGTCCATAGCCCGTTTCTGCCGTTCGCGCAGGGTCATCGTTGAGAACATGTCGAGCGGGAACATCACGTTTTCAAGTACAGTGAGCGAGTCGAAGAGGGCAGCACTCTGGAAGATCATGCCCATTTCACGCCGCATCATCACTTTTTCCTTCTTGGACATCTTCACGAAGTCACGTCCGTCGTAGAGCACTTGTCCGCTGGTAGGCTCGAACAGTCCCACAAGGTTTTTCATGAGCACGGTCTTTCCGCTGCCGCTCTGACCGATGATCAGATTGGTCTTTCCGTCCTCGAACACGGTCGAGATGCCCTTCAGCACCTCTTTCCCGTCGAATGATTTATACAGGTCCTTAACTTCGATCATGAGAGCAATTGCGTTAGGAATACATCGGAGAACAGGATGAGCACGCTCGACGACACCACAGCGTTGGTCGAAGCCTTGCCAACATTCACCGAACCGCCTTCAACGGTGTAGCCGCAGAAAGCTGGAACACTTGAGATGATGAAGGCGAAGAACAGACTCTTGATGATGCTCATCCACACAAACCAAGGCACGAAGTCGTGCTGCAGACCAGCGGTGAGGTCGTCGGGGGAGATGATGTGGCCAATATAGGCTGTGCCATAGGCTCCCAGAATGCCCATTGCACTGGAGAAGATAACCAGGAAGGGCATGATGGTGAGCAAGCCCAGGATCTTGGGCAGGATGAGGTAGCAGGCCGAGTTGACACCCATGATGTCAAGGGCATCGATCTGCTGTGTCACGCGCATGGTTCCAATCTCCGATGCAATATTTGAACCTACCTTGCCAGCCAGGATAAGACACATGATTGACGATGAGAACTCGAGCAGCATGATTTCTCGGGTGGTGTAGCCAGCTACCCATCGCGGCATCCAGGGACTCTCGATGTTCATCTTCATCTGGATGCAGATCACTGCACCAATGAAGAACGAGATGAGCAGCACGATGCCGATGGAGTCAACTCCCAACTGGGCCATCTCCTTGACGTATTGTTTCCAGAACATACGGAACCGTTCGGGCACGGAGAAGGTGCGTCCCATCAGAATCAGATATCGGCCGAATGTAGTCAGCCAGTGGTGTATCAGCATACTTATTCGTGGATTTTGGCTGCAAAGGTACGAAATAATTTTAATTCGTAATTTAATTTTCATAATTATTTCATACCTTTGCAGCCAAATTTAGCGATCATGGAAGAAGACAGCTTGGTATTAAGAACCGAAGGACTGGTGAAACGCTACGGCAAGCGCACGGTGGTGAGCGATGTGAGCTTCTACGTGCGGCAGGGCGAGATTGTGGGACTGTTAGGCCCTAATGGGGCGGGCAAGACCACCTCTTTTTATATGACTACCGGACTGGTGGTGCCCAATGGCGGCCACATCTACCTGGGCGACGAAGAGGTGACCACCTATCCTGTCTATAAGCGAGCCCGTGCCGGTATTGGCTATCTGGCTCAGGAGGCATCGGTGTTTCGCAAGATGACGGTTGAAGACAACATCCTCTCTGTGCTTGAGATGACCGGTAAGCCGCGCGACTACCAGTTGGAGAAGCTGGAGAGCCTGATTAGTGAGTTCCGCCTGGGCAAGGTGCGCCGCAACAAGGGCGACCAGCTGTCAGGTGGCGAGCGCCGCCGTTGTGAGATTGCCCGTTGTCTGGCCATCGAGCCCCGTTTCATCATGCTCGACGAACCCTTTGCCGGTGTAGACCCCATTGCCGTGGAGGACATCCAGCAGGTGGTCTGGCGACTGAAAGACCGCAACATAGGCATTCTCATCACCGACCACAACGTCGACGAGACGCTCACCATTACCGACCGCGCCTATCTGCTGTTTGAGGGCCACATCCTGTTCCACGGCTCTCCCGAAGAGCTGGCAGCCAACAAGGTGGTGCGCGAGAAGTACCTTACCACTTCGTTTGTCCTGCGCAAAAAGGACTTCCAACTGCTTGAAGAAGAGCGCCGCCGCAAGGAGAAGGAGGAAGAAGAGGAAAGGAACAGGCTAAGTTAAAAAATCGAAATTATGCGGAATTTACGGCATTATTCTGTAATTTTGCAGCCCAAATCGTAAATCGAGTAAAGTAAATAAGTATAATCGTAAATAAAAAAGATGAACATCACATTTGAAAGTGCCGACAAAATCAATGGCTTGATGACTATCGTCATTGAGAAGGCCGACTACGAACAGAAGGTCGAGAAGACCTTGAAGGATTACCGCAAGAAAGTACAGATGCCTGGTTTCCGTCCGGGTATGGTGCCCATGGGTCTCGTCAAGAAGCAGTATGGTACGGCTGTGAAGGTCGAGGAAGTGAACCGTCTGCTGGGCGAGAAGCTCTATGAGTACATTCGTGAGAATAAGATCCGCATGCTGGGCGAGCCCCTGCCCGCAGAAGGACAGCAGCCCCAGGATCTGGCTGGCGACGGCCCGTTCACGTTTGTGTTCGACATTGCCGTGGCTCCCGAGTTCAATGCTGAGCTTTCAGACAAGGATACAATTGACTATTACACCATCACCGTCGACGACAAGCTGGTCGACGACCAGGTGCAGATGTTTGCCCAGCAGTCTGGAAAGTTCGTTGAGGCTCAGGAATGGAGCGGCAACGATACGCTGAAGGGTGACCTGCGTCAGCTCGACTCAAAGGGTAACACCCTGGAGGGAGGCATCGAGGTCGAGGGCGGCATGATTATGCCCTCATACATCAAGGACGAGAAGGAGAAGGCTAAGTTCGAGGGTGCCAAGCCCGGCGACATTATCACCTTTAATCCCAAGAAGGCTTTCGGCGACAACGATGCCGAGGTGGCTGCATTGCTCAAGGTTGACCGCGAGCAGGTGAAGGATCTGAAGAGCAAGTTCAGCTTCCAGATTACCGAGATTCGTCACTTCGAGGCTCACGCCGTTGACCAAGAGCTCTTCGACCGCATCTACGGTGAGGGTGAGGTAAAGGACGAGGCCGATTTCCGTCAGAAGATTGCTGATGGCATGAAGCAGCAGCTTGTGGGCAACAGCGACTATAAGTTCTTGGTCGACATTCGCAAGTATGTGGAGAACAAGGTGGGCGAGCTTGCTTTCCCCGAGGCTCTGCTGAAGCGCGTGATGCTCCAGAACAACAAGGACAAGGGCGAGGAGTTCGTCGAGAAAAACTTCAAGGCCAGCATTGACGAGTTGAAGTGGCATCTCATCAAGGAGCAGCTGGTTGAGGCCAATAATATTAAGGTGGAAGACGAGGACATCAAGAACGTGGCCAAGGATGCTATGCGCATGCAGTTTGCACAGTATGGCATGAGCAATGTGCCCGACGATGTGCTTGAGAACTACGCCAACGAGCAGCTGAAGAAGCGCGAGAACATCGACGGCTTCGTAGACCGCGCTGTCGACGTGAAGCTCACCCAGGCCCTGAAAGGGGTTGTGAAGCTGAACAACAAGGACATCTCGCTCGATGACTTCAACAAGCTCATGGAAGAGAAGTAATCGTAAAAGAACGATATGATGAGAACTGGGCAGTGGCAATCGCTCCGAGGGCGAAGCTACTGCCCAGTTCTCATGTTAAAATTATGTTAATTGTTGGTATTTGGAGGAATGGTTTTCGTAAAAAGCATATCTTTGTAATCTGATATTAATTGTAAACCTACTTACATAGCAGTTTCTTCGAAGGATAAGGTATGCTGAAGCTGATAAAAAGGATTATCTCTCCTCCCTCAGTCAGACTGAACCTGATGATTGTCTGCGAGGTGGTATTGCTGCTTTCATTGTCGCTGGCGGTGATGTTTTTCTTTGCGCGTCAGGCACTGAGACAAGAGGCGATGCAGGATGCCGAGCAGACACTGGAAGGAACGGTGCAGCATATTGACAATATCCTGCTGAGTGTGGAACAGGCGGCCGATAACGTCTATGAGGAGCTTTCGGCACATCTTGACCAGCCAGACCGTATGACCACATACTGTCGCAGGCTGGTGGAATGCAATCCCCATGTCGTTGGTTGCGCCGTTGCCTTTAAACCTTATTATTATAAGGACCGTGAGCAGTTTATGACTTACGTCCACCGTAAGGACGACGGTACAGCAAATCGCCAGCATGCTGAGCTTGTCACGACGTCTTCGTTTGGCTCAAGACCCTATACAGAACAGGTGTGGTACACCGACCCCATTTCGACGGGGCGCATGTGGTGGACCGACCCGTTGGAGGAGGAGGAAGACGAAGGCGTGACCCTTTCCTTCTGTCTGCCCATCTTTGACCAAGGTCATGAGTGCGTAGGTGTGATGGCTGTCGATCTGTCTGTCGATTTGCTTTCCCAGATTGTGCAGGCTGCCAAGCCATCGCCCAACAGCTACAGCGTATTGCTGGGACGCGATGGCTCCTACATTGTGCATCCCGATTCACTTAAACTGGCAGGCCAGACAGTGTTCTCTCTGATAGAGAACGTGGCTGATCCTTCTGTGCGTGAGGTATCCGAATTGATGCTGGCAGGAGAGTCTGGCTATCGACCCTTCCGCCTGAATGATAAGGACTGGTATGTGTTCTACCGGCCTTTTATGCGTTCCAATATCTTAGGGAGTGCTACGGAAAAACTCGGTTGGAGCGTAGGCGTTGTCTATCCTGAGGACGATATCTTCGGCGTCTACAACCGACTGCTCTGTTACGTGTTGGTTATTTCTGTCGTTGGCCTATTGCTGTTCTTCTTGCTTTGTCGTATTGTTACACGACAGCAGTTGAAGCCCCTGAAACAGCTTACTCGTTCAACGCAGCGCATTGCCGAAGGACATTATGAAGAAGCCATTCCCGACACCCAGCGCGACGATGAGATAGGCCAGCTGCAGGAAAACTTCCAGAGGATGCAGCATTCGCTGGCATCGCATGTCAGCGAACTGGAACAGCTTACGGCCACGCTACAGGATCGAAGCAAGGTGTTGCAGAAAGCTTACGGACAGATTCAGGAGGCCGACCGCATGAAGACCAAATTCCTTCACTATATGACAAACCAGATGACTCTTCCTACCGATATTATCGACAAGAGCGTCACCACCCTTTGCAACAATTATCAGGGTGCCAGTGTGAAGGAAGTCGCCCGTGAGGTGGACACCATCAACCAGCAGAGTGAGGTCATTCTCGATCTGCTCGACCACATGTTGAATGCTGCTGACAGCGAATCAGGAAAGGAGGAAGCCTATGAGTAAATTGCGTCATAGTCTTTCCAGGAAGCTCTGTTTCAGCCTCATTGCGCTTGCCGTACCGATGTTTATTTTGTCGTTGGGCATTTTCTTCCTGCAGTCGCGATACCTCATCCGTCAGGAGGCTATGGAGCGTTCAACCAGTACGCTCAATACGACCTTGCAGCGCGTGATTAACTACATGGGCACGGTTGAGACCGCTGCCAGGATAAACGCATGGCTGCTTGAGGAGAATTTCAACCCCGACTCGCTGCAGTCCATATCGCACCGGATTGTGTGCCGCAATCCCAACGTGATCAGCTGTTCAATCGGCGCAAAGCCGAATGCATTTCCGCAGTGCGGGCACTATTTCTCAGTCTATACTGTCGATGAGGGCGACACGGTTGTTACCACGCGTGAGCCTGACTACGACTATTTCGACAAAACATGGTACAAGTCAGTGATGCAGTCGGGTACGGCCTGCTGGGTAGACCCGTTCGACGATTCTGTGGAAGGGACTGTCGATCACAATGAAGCCGTTGCCTCCTATTGCCTGCCGCTCCGTCCTGGTGGAGGACCGGTTGCGGGTGTGCTCTCCACCGACTTCTCCTTCGCTCGTTTGGCTGAGACCCTTGCTGCCACTGAACTCCCGTATCCCAATGCTTACTTCATGCTGATTGGTGCTGACGGGCGTTGTCTCATCCATCCAGATGACTCCCGGCTTTTCAAGAAGACTATCTATGAGGGCATTGATGCCAATCAGAGCCCTGCCGTGATAGCCCTTGGCCATGAAATGACCGCTGGTAAGCAGGGCATCCTGCATCTGATCATCGACGGTTGCTACGATCACGTGTGCTACAGTCCCGTGCCAGGCACCAGCTGGAGTCTTGCCCTGGTGTGCCCGGACAGGGAGATCCTTACCAGCTACAATCATCTTGTCTACGTCATTGTCGTTCTCATCCTTATCGGGCTTCTCTTTATTACATGGCTTTCTTTTAAGGTGGTCAGACAGACGCTGCATCCCATCAACAAGCTCTTGGCCGCCACGCAGAAGATTGCCGACGGCAACTATGATGAGGTACTTCCGCTTTCCGGCAAGAAGGACCTCCTGGCACGGCTGCAGAACAGTTTCGCAGTGATGCAGCAGTCCATCATCTCCAAGATGGGAAGCATAGACCGCACTACCGAGGAAATCAGGAAGAATAATGTGGAACTGGAAAGTGCTACGAAGCTGGCTGAGGAGTCTGTCAAGAAGAAATCCCTGTTCATACAGAACCTCCTGCACCAGATACGAACACCGCTGAACATCATTCAGGGCTTTGCCGATGTGCTGCGTGGAAATATAGACTCGCAGGATGAAGACGCCCCCGTCCAGACACAGCTTCAAACGGAGGAATTGCATAATATCACCACCATTATGAAGCATAATTCCGTTCACCTGAACCGAATGGTACTCATGCTCTTCGATAGTTCCGAGACAGGCATTTCCGATATGAGTCATTATCAGAGATACGATGAGGTGTCGTGTAACGAGCTGGCTCGCGAATGCATTGAGTCCTCCCAGAGCCACTTTCCTGGGGTAGAGGTTCATTTGGATACCAAGGTGCCAGATAGTCTGTGTATTCTGACCAATCACCTTTATCTGATGCGAACCATTCGTGAATTGCTTTTTAACTCTGCCAAGTACTCCGACGGCAAGCATGTCACGCTGAGGATAACTCAGACGGAGTCCACCGTCCATTTCATTATTGAGGATGTTGGCCCCGGCTTGTCTGAGGAAATGCAGAGCACCCTCTTTGTGCCTTTCACGAAGATTGATGATATATCAGAAGGACTTGGCCTCGGTCTTCCGCTGACCAAACATCATGCGGTCAGCCTTGGCGGCGACCTGATCTTCGATGCCGAATACAAGAAAGGCTGTCGCTTCGTCCTTGAAATGCCCAAATGATTTTGTTGCAGTTGTTGCAGTGTTGCAGTTGCAAAATAGGTTACCTGAAAGGCCAAAAATAACTTAAACGCTCCTGTTAACGATAGTTAATGCTTTTTTCTGTTAATAATGATTAAATGTCACTTCTTTGTGTAGGCTCGTAAGGGTTTTTATTCTATCTTTGCATATTAAATCTTATTGCGAATTCATAAAAAATGGAATTATGTCAGGAAAAATAAGACAACTTTTCGCCGTGATGGCAGTTTTTGCCTTGACGGCTTGCAGTGGGGCTGGTGATGAAGAAGGCTTCAGCAACAACCTGATTGAGAATGGTGGCAATGGTGAGAACGTTGTACGCTCTGCTCCCATCCAGTTGCCTGAATCGTTCAGCGGAGTGCTGGTGGATGTACTTGACAGCAAGTGCTATCAGCCCAAGGAGTTTGCCGAGGCGCTGGCCAATCAGCAGTATATCGCCAGTTATAGCCAGGAGTTGGGCGATGTTACCAAATATTTGGAACCCGTTTTCCGGCTGGCAGTCAACGCGCGTGTACCTAAGATGAATGAGCTGTTCGAGCAGGAGTACGGCAAGAATGCCAAGTGGCAGGTGGAACGCTATGTCTTCACCTATCGTTCGGTCTCTTCTTACACTGGTGCTGATACGGTGTTGGTAGGTGCTGTTACTTTCCCCAACAACACTGTGAGCGGTTTGAACCATGAGGTGGGCACGCTTACATGCCATCACCACCAGGCTGCCTTCGACGAGTTGTGGCTGCCTTCCTATTGGCCTTCGACGATGACGCTTCACGCCCTGCACAATTCAGCTGTCATTGAGCCGGACTTCCTGGGCGGCGGCAGCGATATTATGAAGCTTTCCGGTGACTATCTTAACGGCGATGCTCTTTCATTGCAAATGGCGCATTGCGCGATGGCAGCTCTTGACTTGATGCGCCAGCACGGGGTGAAACTGGCTGACAATGGCTACACCAACAACTTTGGCTCGTCGCTTGGCATACCCAGCACGCTGGGCTTTGCACAGTATATGGAGAATGAAGCTCCCGACGAACTCGTAAATGCGTTACGCCTGAAGGAAACTTTCGCTGGCGAGGGCATCACAAAATTCTCTCACCTGAACTTCGCCGGTGCTGAAAGGTTTCCTACACCACCTTATAAATACAACATGGGCTGGAAGCCTAAGAATCCGGTCTATATGGCCTGCTGTCCCAACGACAACTTCGTGTCCTATACGGCCTTGAAAGCCTATTGCGAAGAGCTGGCCGTCAATGCCGACGGCACAGTGAATCCCGATATACACTGGACTGACTTCAACGTGGTCAACACCGAGATACAGGAGAAGGTTGGCGGCAATCATTTCGTGGCTGCTATCCTGATGCTGTTCTATATGAGTATGGCAGAGGATCCTGCCGATATGCCCCAATTGTTAAGATAAGACAACACTATGAATAAAAGAATGTATGTTACAGTTGTCCGTTGCCTGATTGCACTGCTGGCAATCGGAGGCCTGACTGCCTGCCAGAGCAGCGACGACGAACAGTGCGAGGAAATGGTGAGTGCGACCGCATCTGGCGCAGTGCGCGGTAATTTTACGCCGAGTAATGCCTCGACCCGCACGCTGATTGCCGTGACCGACAGCAATAGCTATCAGCCCGCTGAGTTTGCACAAACCATCATCGACTGGCCCATGATTAGCTATGCTAGTGAGACGATGGTGAAGCTGATGGATAAAACGGTCAAGTTGGCCGTCAACAGCCGTGTGCCGCTGATGGACAAAATGTTCGACCAGCGCTATGGCACTGCCGCCGACGGTGCAAGGCAGTGGAAGGTACAGCGATACGTGTTCACTTATAAAAGCGTATCAGGCATAAGCGGCAACGACACGACACTCGTCGGTAGCGTGGTGTTCCCAACCAACACCAATGGCCGCCCCCACGAAATAGATATGCTGACCCTCTACCACCATCAGGCCTATTTCCTTGACTCGTGGCTGCCTTCGAACTCGCTCACGATGATGGCCATTCACGCCCTGCACAACTCGGCCGTGATAGAACCCGACGCACAGGGAGCAGAGGGTAACATGGTCAAGCTGATTGCATCGAATCTGGAGGGCGATGTGACTTGCCTGCAGATGGTAGACTGTGTGCTGGCAGCTCTCGAGGTGATGCGCGACCACGGCGTGACACCGGCTCCCGGCTACTACTCAAACAGCTGGGGTACGTCGTTGGGAACGGTTGCAACTGCTGGCTTTGCACAATATATGGAGAACGATGCACCAGAAGACTTGCAGCAGCTCATCAACCTGCGTGCCACTTATATGGGCGAAGGACCTACGGAACTGTCTCATGTGCGAGGATTCGAAAACGCTGTGGCCAATCCGCGCGTGCAGAAATACAACAACGGATGGCATCCGCGCCTGCCGTTCTATATCTCTACTTGTCCCAACGACGAGCTCGTCAATTATGGGGCTATGAAGGAATACTACAACAAGCTGCGCACGATGCCCGACGGGACAACGCTCCCCAATGTGCATTGGCTTGACCTGAACGTGCCCCATACGGACGTGGAGAAGATGTTTGATGAGTATACGGGCAACCACCTGCTGTCGTCTGTGATACAACTGGTATATATAAGTATGGTGGAAGACCCTGCCGATATGGAGGGTGTTATGATGCCATCAAATTAAGTTGAATGAATAGAAACGTTTTGAAATACCTGCTCATGCTGGTCGTTGTGTTTCTGGGCACGACGGCCTGTAGTGACGATGATGCTACTGGCACCTCGCCAGGAGAAGACGTGGGCGTTGAGGTCACTTCTTCTGAGGTCTACCGGCCGATGGAACTGACTCAGGCCCTTTCTCAAAGTGACTATCTTGAAGATAACGGCATCAGTGAGGCCTGGATGAAACAGTTAGTCAATGGTGCTTTTGATGTACTGATGACTAAACGGATTAACAATCTCGACAGTTATTTCCATCAGGAACATCAGGAGTCGGGGTTCCTGTCATTTCGTCAGTGGCAGGTGGAAAGCTATTGCTTCAAGTATCGTACTCTCTCGGCAGCGGGCGAGCCTATCACATTGTCGGGACGCGTTACGCTGCCCAACATGAAAGACGAAAGCGGCCATGAGGTAAGTTCGCTCTCGATTTACGTTCATCATTATTTTTGGCATTGGTATGAGGCTCCCAGCAAGAATCTGTCGCCTGCTGTGCTCCGGGCTTTCTTCAACTCGGCAGTCATTGAACCCGATTTGGAAGGCTATGGCGTTACGGCCGATTGTATTCCCTGTGGCATCTCATATATTGAGCAGGCAAGGCAGGTAATTGACTGCGTGTGGGCAGCTTTGAAAGTGATGCAGGATCATGGTGTAAAGTTTAGTCCTGGTGGCCACAGCACCTTGTGGGGTCTTTCGTTGGGTTCGCCGGTGGCCATCGCCACAGCGCGCTATTGTGAAGAGATGCTGAGCCAGCAACAGCAAGATGCCATCAACCTTTCTTCTGTGTTTTGCGACAGCGGACCCTATCTGCTTGGCGACATTCTGGACTACTGGGATGCAAATCCTAAAGTCAATGCCTCGCTCATTTGTCGCTTGCTGATGTTTATACATGCCTTCAGCAAGGAGAATCTGGAGGGCTATGAGCCACGTGACTTTGCTGCCGAGTGGATGCAGAGCTATCAGGTGACGTACAAAGGAGAGAATGTTTCCTTGTATGATGCAATAAAAGACTGTGGGGGTGACGAAACGGTGTTCGACCTGTGGCCAGAGACCATCCCCAAGACGAAGGTGAGCAATTGCCTGGCTACAGAGATGATGCAGCCCGATGGGATGCTGAATCGTGAGAATCCTAAGGCTCAGGCATTCATTAGAATCTTGAAGAAGTGCTCTGATGTGGGAACTTGGCTACCGAAGGCCAGTGTCTACATGACCCATAGCAGCAATGACACCTATATACCCTTTGTTCAGGCAGAAGCCTTTTATAATCAGATCAAGGGTGGAAATAATGTGAATTTCAAAGATGTGACAGGAGGGATCACTGGAAGTATAACTGATGTGCATGAGGCGTGTACTATAAACGGTCTCATAGGTATGGCACTGTATGAAGAGCCGGCCGATGCATTCGAATTCTTACAATAGGCTTGGATAAAAAAACTGCAAATGGATAATATGAAAAAAGGAATATTACCTTCTGAAGAGAAGGTTTGGCAAAAACACTATGCACCCGGTGCATTGGAGCGGTTGGAGAAGCCGTTCCCCGATGAGACTTTGTGGAAACTGATTTCCACAGGAATGAAGGAAGACAATGACGAACACGATGCACTGGTGTACTTCGGACGCCACATCAAGCGCAGCACGATGTTGGCTGAAGTAGACAAGTGGGCACGTGTGTTGCGTGGAATGGGACTTGGCGTGGGCGACCAGATACTGCTGTTCAGTCCGGCGGCTCCCGAATCCTACTATGTACTCTTTGCTGCCGATACCGTGGGCGTTACTACGATCATGCCCAATATGTCGGCCAGTGCCGAGGCACTGAAGAAATACTACGCCCAGTCGAAGGTCGCTTTTGTCTTCGACGGAATGGAGAGCCTGCTCACTTCTATTCTCGAACAGCCCCAGTTTGAACACGTGGTGCTGATGGATGTGACTCCCTCCATGCGTTCGCCGCTGAAGCAGATTCTGGGACTGGCCAACTGGGTGAAGACCCGAAAGACGCGCAATCGCAATTCTAAATATATGACGATGCGACAGGCCATTGCACGCTTTGGTGGTTATGAAGGTCCTGTGGAAGCACCCTATCAGGAAGATCGCGTGGCGATGGTGTTCTCGTCGGGTGGTACCACGAAGGCTGGTGAGGCCAAGCTCATCTGCATGACCGACAAGGCGATGGTCGAGATGTTCCGCTGTGCATTGACATTTAACATGCGCGGCCTGCCCTTTAATTCTGGTAATACGTCGCTCTGTCAGCTGCCGCCCTTCGTCTGTACGGGACTGTTCGTGCTGGTACTGGCTCCGCTATTGCGTGGTATGACGGTCTATCTGGAGCCACGTCTGAACCAGAAGACATTCAACAGCAGCATGAAGAAGATGCGTCCAGGCATCACGCTGGTGCCAGGCCCGCTGTGGGCAGGTCTCTTCCGCGAAATAGAGCAGAAACTTAACAAGGGCCGTAAGGTTGACCTGAGCTATATGCTGTTGCCCATTATGGGCGGTGAGGGCTGTACGCCCGAAAAGTTGGCCTGGATGGATCGTCTGGCACACCAGTGCGGATCATCGACGGGCATCGTCTCTGGCTATGGCATGAGCGAAGTGTTCTCTGTCATTTCGGTCGACCACCGTCCCGATGTCGTTGAAAAGAAGAACGACAAACTGGCCATTAGCGTGGGCTATCCCTTCCCTGGCTTCATAGTGGGTATTTTCGATAAGGAGGGCCACGAACTGGACTATGGTCAGCGCGGTGAGCTGTGGGTGAAGACCCCCACCAGTCTGGCCGGTTATCTGGACAACGGACAGCTGGTACTTACCAAGTCGGAAGACGGATGGATACATACCGGCGACCTTTGTGAAATGGACAAGGACGGTCTGGTCTACATCTATGGACGTATGGCCAAGCACGTGGATGCTCCCAATGGTGAGCCCGTCTACCTCTTTGATATTGCCAACCGTCTGCGCCAGGACAAGGCCGTGAAGGAAAGTCTCGTCACAGCGATTAACAGTGACAAAGCACATGATTATAAATTGGTGGCTCACCTCATCCTGGAAAATGGTGAGCAGATGAACTACGAACTGCTGAAGCGACTCGACGACGACCTGACCGCATGGTTGCCCAAGGGCGTTGAGGTGTTGGGTTATAAGCAGCAGGAGGAAGCCTTCAAGATGAGTTTTGTATGCAAGACCGATGCTACCTATTATGGAACTGAGAAAGACGGCTATCAGAAGCCAGTCGATGGACAGTTGAAGGCAGTGTCGTTTGAATAGTGGAATAAAAAAATAAAAAACTTAAGAATTATGAAAAGAATTAAGTCTATTGTGATGATGGGATTGCTGATGATGGCAGGCGGTTTCGTCCTGACGGCATGCAGCAGCGATGACAGTGAACTGACGGGTGAACAGACACCGCAGGCACCTGAGACACAGGCCACGCTCGACGAAGTGTTGGTGAAGGTCGATAACTGTATGAAGCAAGTGGATTTCACACCGCTGGCACCCCTTGCTGAGAGTCTTAATGCGATGAATGCCCGTTCATTGACAAGCGACGGTGAGGGTGACAAGTCAGTGGCTGATGTACTGTCAGCTCTGTTGGCATACCTGAAGCCCACCTATTCTGAGACTGATTGGACTAGCACCTACCAGCAGTGGTCGTATGCCAATTTGGATAGCACCCTGTGTCTGACCTTTGACTTGCTCTTTCAGCTGGGCAACGAAAGCGCACAGGAAGGCGAGATCGGCCTGAACCAGCGCACCTACACCCAGAATCTGGATGTGAATGGCGTGGACGGAGCACTCTATACCATCAAGACCAAGGAGGTGAAGCAACTCACGGCCAACGGACTGGTGGCAGAGAATGTGGGAGTGAGCCAACTCACTGTCTACAAGGACGGCACACCGCTGTTCTCCGTTGAAGCCATGCGCCAACTGAATCTGGGCTTGAAGAATAGTCAGCTGGTGAATGAGTCAGTCATCACAGGTACACTGAGCATGAATGGCAATGAGTTCATCCTGGGCTATGAGCGCGAAGGACTGAATTCAGTATGCCGCTATATCACACTCATACAGAACGGCTCCCATGTGGTGACGCTGAAGATGACCGTAGGCAATGACTTCGGATGGAGCACCTTCCAGACCAAGAATATTGTCTTCAATGGTGAGTTTGAGGTGATCCTGATGGGCAACCTGGCCTCCATCAAGGGTACTTCCACTGATTTGAAGCGCTTCTACAATGATGGTATCGAAATGGCTAAAGCCAGTCGATATGGTTCATCGATGGAAAACTGCCAGATTATCTCTGATTCGTTCAATGAGACAACCAGCGTACAGCTTCTCCTGGCAGGCACTAATGCCGCACAGCTGAAGTTGACTGCCCGCCAGACTGATGTAGAGCGCAACCTGTGGAAGCCTGTCATTGTGTGTACCTCACCGCTCATTGGCAAGAATGAGATGACCATCGCTGAGATCATGGATGCTATGGACATTAGTTTCAAGGATATCCTGGAACTTCTGCTTGGAGCTAACAGCTAATCATCGATAACAAAACAAAAACCAAACAAAACTTGAATATGAATAAGATAGGTTATTCAGTAATGGCAGCTGTGCTGGCAGCTGGGAGCATGACCTTTGGCGCTTGTACGTCGTCTGACGAGGAAATGCAGGTTAATGAGCAGCAGGCCCAGCAGCCTGAGGTAGAGCAGCAGTCAGTAAAGGACGTGCTCGGTGAGATGGGCGATAATCTTGCCAAGATCGAGTTCAGTCAGCTGGCACCTCTTGCCGACGCACTGCAGCAGAATGATGCTTGGGAAGCCAGAGGCTTAAAGCCGGGCACTGACGAGCAGCAGGGACAGAAGAAGTTCATTGAGAAGTTCAGGGCACTGCTGCAGCATTTGCTGGGTGGCGAGGATGGACTGAAGTGGTCTGTTTCTAATGCCGATCAGACACTACAGCTCACTTCATCGGCACTTTTCGAACTGGAAGGCATTGGCCTGAAAGAGGATAAGGAAGGCAACCGTCGCACCTATGAGAATGAGCTGAAGGTGACTAAGGACGATACTGTCTATACCATCAAGACAAAGGTGGTAAAGAATATCGGCGGCAGACTTTCACAGCTGAGCCTCGAGGGCCAGCGCGTGTTGCAGGTCTATAAGGAAGACGAGTGCATCTTGGGCATTGAGACTGACCGCCTCCTGGTTCTTGGCAACAGCTATGCCCATGTGGGAAAGATTCATGCACGGGGAGCCGATATTGAACTGGGTGTGAAGTTCACCGACGAACAAACGATGGTCAGGAGCGTTAGTGTGGCTATGCAGGGCAATCCGATGCTCAGCTTGAATCTGACCACCGATAAGGATTTCGACTGGAATACTGTGAAAGAGACGGGTTTGCGTTTCAAGACCCATGTTGATGCGAATCTGATGGGCAGAATCTTCATCGTGACTGATGTGGCAGATGTACTGAAGTTCTATAAGGAAGGGCTCGCTTTGGCAGCCATTAGCGTTAATGGAACGACTGAGGAGAATTGCAAGGAACTTTGCAACAGCTTTAACGAAAATGTCAACACACAGCTCATGATGGCTGGCAGCGTTTTGGGATCGGTCATGGTGATGCCCATTAAAAAAGACACTCTCGATAGTTACAGGCCTGGACTGCTAGCTGTAACTTCACTCTCTGACGGCCATCCTCTTGCTATCAATGATGCACTTGCTTTGATGGGCTTTAGCTTCCAGGACATTATCAACATGCTGATGGGCAAGACCCCAAATGACGTTGATGATGAAGAGGAAGAGGAAGAATATGATGTTGAATAAACTTGAAAGATAAAATGATGAAAAGAAATATCCTTTTTAAATGGAATACTCTGGCTTTAGCCTGGGTATTGATGGCGGGCTTGGTGTCCTGTTCGAGTGATGATTCTACTTCGGACAATCCGCAGCCAAACCCGACTGAAGCTGAGATCGTTGACGAGCAGGACGAGTCGTTTGCCAACGCTACGTCGAAAGACTTTAGCAATCTCAATCTGTTGGGTGGACTCGATGCAGAGCAAGTGGATTCTTTGCTCAATCAAATGCGTGACAAGACCCTGAAGAATGGTCAGGCACTGGTGGATGCCAATAATGATGGCGACAACTCACTGTCGGATTTGAGCGACTTCTCGATTGCCAACATCACGTTGAAATACTACAGTGTGGATGGTCAGGGTCATCCTATACAGCTCTCCGGACGTGTCTATCTGCCCAAACTGAAGGATGAGTATGTAGATTGTCGTAACATTCTGCTGAACTGTCACCCAACAGCCACAGGCGATGAACAGCTATCGATGGGATGTCTGCGCACGCTTACGGCAGATTCGCTCGTTGTCGTTGAGCCTCATTACACAGGCTTTGGCGCTTCGGCTGATAAGAAACAGACCTATCTCTGCCAGAAACTCATTGCCCAGCAGTGTGTGGATATGATTCCTGCTGTCATCCGACTGTTGGAGAAAAAGGGTGTAGACCTGCTGCCCGGCTACGGAACCTACGTGACGGGCTATTCGCAGGGTGGAGGCAATGCCGTTGCTGTGGGTCGCCATATCGAGATGGTGGCCAGTAGTGACCTGCGCAAGCAAATCAACCTGAAGAAAGTGACAGCAGGTGCTGGCCCCTACGATCCGATGGGCACCTTCTCCTACTGGTTAAAAGAAGACCGTTTGACCTTGTCAATGGTGCTTCCAATGGTTGTACAAGGCATGATGGAGGGTCATCCTGATGTGATGAAGAACGTTAAGTTCGCTGATTATTTCTCTGAACTTTATAAGAGCACAGGCTTTATTGAGCAGGTAGAGAACAATGACTTGTCGGCTGGCATGATGATTGACAACGACCCGCGTCTACAGTCCATCAATCTCGGACCGAGTGGGGTGGTAGGAAGTTGGATGCGTTTTAGCGGAATCATGAGTGACGAAGTGCAAAATCCCGATTCTCACATGCGCAAGGTGCTGGAAGAATGTCTGGTTGCAGAGGACGTGACAGACTGGGTTCCCACAGTGCCCCTTGAACTCTACTCTTGCGTTAACGACAATGTGGTGCCTTATGGACCCAACACACAGGCATACTACAACAAATTAAAGAAAATCATTGACCACGTAAAGTTAGTACCGAATCCAGTATTACCGGATCATATCCTTGGACAAGCGAACTTTACCTATCGATTAACTTGTGAGAAAGCTTACTGTAATTAGTGCAAGACTGATTGCATTGACATGTTTTATGTCAGCGTCAGGACTTATGACCGCTCAGGTCATGAGTCTTGACGACTGCGTTTTACTGGCAATACAGTCAAACAAGCAGATACAGGCTGCCCAGCACATGGTGAGCCAGTACGAGCATACGCAGAAGTCAGTCTATGCCAACTTCTTCCCCAATGTCAGTCTGACTGCAGCCGACATCTATAGTACGCTTAACGGCTCCTCGATGATGGACATTGCCACACCCGTCGGTGCCTTTGCAGCCCAGCATGTGCAAGACCTGTTGCCCACGCTGATCAACGATGCCATGCGTGACCATTTGGCTCAGGATGTGAAACTGGCTGTGAGTCCTTTGAATCCTGACGTGGGTTTCAAAATGAAAAACCTGTTGACGGCAGGTGTCACGCTGGAACAGCCCATCTATATGGGCGGAAAGATTACCACTGCCAACAGGATGGGAGAGATAGGTGTGAAGATTGCCTTGCAAGCAGAGAAACTGACCCGCGAACAAATTATTGTGGACGTTTTCGAGGCTTATCAGCTTCTTGTGAAGGCCAAGGAGATGAGTATCGTTGCCTATCAGTACGATTCGTTGCTGAACCAGATTGACCGCGACGTGAAGAGTGCTGTGAAGCACGGTATGGCCAGCCATAATGACGAACTGAAGGTGGCGGTGAAAAAGACCGACGCTGAACTAAAGATCCGGCAGGCTGAGAACGGAATACGACTGGCCCGGATGAACCTTTGTCAGTTAATTGGCAAGCCGCTTGACAGCAAAATTGAACCTTTACAGGATCAGGAACCTGATTTCGTGGGTCTTGTCGACAAGGATGCCCGCGTCAGCGACCGCACCGAATACCAGTTGCTTGATCTGAAGTCTCACCTTTCTTGGGAGAAAGTGCGTTTGGAGAAGTCGGCCTATATGCCTCAGTTGGGCTTCATGCTGAATGTCGGCATGCTCGACGGTCTGGAACTGCTTGACAATAAACTGTTCCGCCATAAGCTCAACCTGACTGTGGGTGCTGTGCTGAAAGTGCCCATTTTCCATGGCAACGAGACCAAGCATAAGGTGGCGGCTGCCCGTGAAGAATTGCGTCAGGACTGGCTTCGTCAGGAAGAACTGGCTGACAAAATGAATCTGGACTTACAGCAACAGGCCAATAATGTGGACGAGGCACGGCTGGAATTGCAGCTTAGGAAGCGCAACCTGGATCAGTGCGAAGAGAACCTGCGCACCATTCGCAAGGCTTACAGTGTGGGCATGGAGACCTTGAGTGAGGTACTCACGGCTCAGCTGTTGTGGCAGCAGGCATACGCTGAACTGGTTGAGTCTCGTTATCAGGCAAAAGTGAAAATCATGAAATGGCGTAAGGCTGCTGGAAGAATTTAAATAAGATAGAAATGACGATAAGCAAACTGACATCCCTCTTTGTGCTGGCTGTGCTCTCGCTTGTGGCGGTGGCGTGCAGTAGCGACGATGAGAATGGTGCAGGTGATGTCAGTGGCGATGCTGAGATCACCATAGTTTTCTCCACCAACGGGCTTGGCGACCGTAGTTTCAACGACAATATCCTTGAGGGAGTCTATCAGATCAGACAGAAATACGCCAACAACCCGTCAATCAGTATTGGCAATGTCATTCCTACATCAACCGACCAGCTTCTTTCCTATTTGCAGACTTGGTTTAATACTCCTAAGAACACTCGGCGCTTGCTTGTCTTGGTGTCTTCAACTTCGGCTGATTGCTTGGCTGCCCATCCTGAATGGACGAAGCAAGATGGTGATGACATCCTGTTGCTCGACAGTCGGCTGGCACTTGAAAATGCCTACACCCGCTTCCTTTCTCTTTATGGAGTTAGCCATTTTTCGGGGCAGGTGCTAAAAGTGTTGGGCTTGAATAAAGCAGCCGTCATACTGGCAAACAGCTATGACCAACCCATTCAAGAAGCAGCCAGGGGATTTGCTGAAGGCTTTCGCCTACAAGGTGGGTCTTTCTCTGATACTTCCGACGTGTATGTCCTCAGTGACAAGGCAGGCGAAGGCTATGATCTTGCCGATTCCCTTTTCCGCCTGTCCTATACGCTTGACCAGCAAGGCTACCGTTTCGTCTATCCTCTCTGTGGTGGCAGCAGTCAGGGACTCTATCGGTATACGCGCCATTTCCTTGTGATGGAAAAAGCCGACCCGTTCTACACCTGTGGTGTGGATGTAGACCAACAGGAGTACTCCCCGCATGTGGGGTTCTCAGTTGTGAAGCGTTACGATCTCCTGTTGCAGGATTTCGTCGACAAGTGGTTAGCCGGTAAGTATCAGGAACAGCGTCAGGAGTTGGGACTGGAGTCTGACTATGTGGCTTTTGTCGCAGCTGATGGGGTCGATTTGCGTGATGACATTCCTCAGGATCGTCTGGACCAGATACGGGCGGCGGCAATCGAGGCCGAGCGGCAGCTATTGAACAATAAAAAGTAAAGTAACTATGTCAAGCATCCGACGACACTGCTTCTCCCCCATCCGTTGGCTACTGTCCGTAGTGATTCTGACAGTAATGGTCACTGGCTGCTCCGATGGCGATGATACCGTGCGTCCTTCGGCGGTCACTACCCCTGCTGACACCACTTACACAGTGGCTTTGATCACACGATTGGAGGATTACGGACAGGACTATGTGAAAAGTCTTACCGACTGGTTCCTTAACAATTTGGTGGCAGCGCAGGCAGGGCTTGACAGAACCGTATCGCTAAATATTGAGTTCTACGATGAAGATCACATCAATCTTGACTCGCTGGCTCGTGTGTTGCGGGTTCGTGACGATCTCCAAGCTGTCATTGGCCCCATCACCTCGGTTCATGCTGACATAGTGGCTAAGCGTCTGAAAGCCACCTCCAAGACGATGGTGGTTCCTTGCGCAACCTCTGCCGAACTCATTCACAGCTATGCTGGCATGGGCTTCTTCTGGTCACTCGTTGAGTCTGACATTACCCAGTGTGAGGTACTCCTCACCCGCGCTCAGACCATGGGTTCCAAGAAGGTGTCGCTGATTGCTTCCGACGATGTCTATGGCAAGACGTTTGTGGACTGGTTTGCCTTTCAGGCTCTTGAACTGGGGCTGGAAGTCACCGATGTCTATCATTATTTAGATAGCAGTGAGCTGCCTGACTTGGCCCAAAAGGCTCTGCGTGAGGAGCACGACATGCTGATTTGTACTCCCGGATGTATAGACGATGTGGCCACCATCCTGAAGACACGTGTTGAGGTAGTCAAAGCTGGCGTTGCCGACGTACCGCAGTTACTTTTTTCCGACGTTGCCTTCACGCCCGCCATGCTTCGTCTTGGATTATTGTCAGAGTTTGTTGAAGGCATTACCTGCAGTTCTGATCCCGAATCAGGATTCGACGTGGCCTATAAGGTGCGTTACGGCAATTATCCCTCGTTCAAGGAGTCTCAGCTCTACGATGCACTGCTGCTCGTGTCGCTGGCCATTATCCAGATGGATTGTGGGTTGGCCACTTCCGTGAACGATGCGATGCGCGATGTCGTGGCCAAACAGAATGCCGACGGCACTCCACGGCAGAACCTGTGGGCCTGGGACAAGGACGGTCTGCGTCAGGCCATCCTCGCTTATCGCAGCAACCTGCCTTCCTACGACATCAACGGTGCCAGTGGTCGTCTCGACTTCGACAGCGAACTCTATACCAATGTGGTCCATTCTGTTTATTCCCATTGGATGGTCTACAACAACCGCTTCGTTACCTTGAACCACCTTTCTTCCGATGGCTCCCGCCGTACCGAAGCATCGATAGGCGCATGGAACTGGCTGCCAGTGGTCACTCAGAACTTCGACGATAGAATCACCATCACATATCCCGAGCAAACCGACAACTGGGCTCTGCTTGTGGCAGGCTCTGACACTTGGGAGAACTACCGCCATCAGGCCGATGTGCTCAATATGTACCAAATACTCCGCCGCAATGGTTATGACGACGAACACATTGTGCTCATACAGGAAGACGACTTGGCTTTCAATCCCGCCAATGATCATCCTGGTCAGGTGTTACGTTTCGACGGTGTAGACCTCTATCAGAACGTCCAAACCGACTACCGTCTGTCTGATATTACAGCCGACGATCTGGAATTTATCATGACCGGCCAGCAGTCGGCCCGACTGCCCCATGTGATTCAAGCCACTGAGGGCAGCAATGTGCTTGTGTTCTGGAGTGGTCATGGCACGCAGGGATCTTTCCTGCTTTCCGAACGTCCCCAAGAGCAAGGTTTCACTACTGCTCGGATGGCTTCACTGCTCAATGCCATGCGCAATCATCACTGCTATCGCAAAATGCTCTGGCTCATCGAGGCCTGCTATGGTGCCTCTGTGGCCGTGGCTGCCGAGTCGGAACAGGTTCCAGGCGTGCTGATGATCAGTGCCGCCGGGGCATTGGAGACCTCAAAGGCCGACGTGAAGGTGGACGGTGTCTACCGCACCAACCGCTTCTCTCAAGTACTGATGAGCGTGCTGGGTGAGCATCCCGATGCTTGCTACCGCGACCTCTATTATTATTCCACGTTCTACACCACCGGCTCCCACATCACTGTGCTCAATGCCGCTCGGTTTGACAATCTCTTTAAAACATCTCCCCGTGAATTTTTACAACCAATTACGCAACAATAGAAGAATGAAAGGTTCTTATCACCCCATTAGTATCAAGGTCTTGGCCTTTGGCCTGCTGGCCGGTCTTGTCACAGCCTGTGGCAACGATGCCAGTAAAGACCATCATCCGCAGTTAGTGAGTCTGACCGAGGCTACTGCCACTGGCCAACGCTCCCATGCCTCCTATCCTGGCACTACTGAGGCCAGGAACAATACCGACCTTTCCTTTATGGTGGCTGGAACCATCGCTCAGGTGCTGGTCAAGGAAGGCGACCACGTGACGGCTGGACAAGTCGTGGCCCGTCTCGACGATCGCGACTACCGCACCCAGCTGCGGGCCACCGAGGCAGAGTTCCAGCAGATAGAGGCTGAATGCTCCCGTGTGATAGCCATGCACAAGGAGCATGCTGTAAGCGACAACAACTACGACAAGGCTCGCTACGGGCTGCGCCAGATTACAGAGAAGTTTAATCATCACCGCCACCAGTTGGAAGACTGCGTGCTGCATGCCCCCTTTAGTGGCTTCGTTGACATTGTATATAAAAGTGCCAAGGAGACCACCGCTCCTGGTGTGCCGGTGCTTTCGCTTTACTCGTCCGACGGTTGCGACGTGGTCATCCACATCCCTGAGCGCGACCAGGCTCTGCGCAAGCAGACGGCCACCTATACTGCAACTTTCCCCTCATTGCCCGGACAGACTTTCTCGCTTACGGTGAAGAGCATGTCTTCCAAGGCCGATGCCAGCCATCTCTATGAAATGCGTCTGGCTTTGAGTAACCCTGTACCCGATATTACACCAGGCATGACCGCCATGGTCAACGTGGAATGCGAGCAGTCAGAATCCTCTGGCGTGGCTGTCCCGGCTGGAGCCGTGTGGGCCGAGGGCCAGCAAAGCTATGTGTTCCTTTTCAATGCCGCTGACAGTACCCTTCACAAGACGGCTGTCGGTGTTGAGCGTATCGGTTCCGATGGCACCATCATCCTTTCCCAGGGACTAAAGGCTGGCAGCCTTGTTGTGGCAGCGGGCGTTCGTCAGCTTACCGACGGACAGGCAGTAAGCGTGGCTCGGTCATCTTCGGAGTTGAATGTTGGCAATTTGAAATAATCATTGACTATGAGAATAGACCTGTCAAAGTGGGCGCTGGGCAACCGTAAGTTGGTGGCACTTTTCATCGCCATCCTCTTTTTAGGTGGACTGTTGGCCTACTATGTGATGCCCAAGCTGGAAGACCCTGAGATTGTGGTGCGCCAGGCTGTGGTAGTGGGCATCTATCCCGGTGCTTCGTCGCACCAGGTAGAGCTGGAACTGACCGATCCGATTGAAAAGAGCATCCAGAAAGTTGATGGTATAGGATTTCTGCAGAGCTACAGCTATGCCGACATGTGCTATGTGCTCGTATCGCTCGACACGAAGGTGCCAGCCGACGAGTTGCAGACCAAATGGGACCTGATTCGCAATCGCCTGGCCGAGACGCAGTTGCCGTCTGGTTCACAACTGATGGTGAAGGACGATTTCGGTGACGTGGCTGGTATGTTCTATGCCCTGACAGGCGACGGCATGGACGGCCATGAGCTGGAGGCATACGCCGACATGCTGAAGCGTGAACTCCAGGTCATTGATGGGGTAGGGCGTATCGACATCTATGGCAAGATACCCCGCTGTATCAATGTCACGTTGCGACAAGACCGTCTGGCCACGCTTGGCGTGTTGCCGGCTCAGGTCATTGCCACCCTTAACGGGCAGAATGCCAATGCCTATTCCGGCTATCTGCAGAGTGGTGGTCACCGCATCCGCATCAGTGTTGACGACCGTTACCAGAGTCCTGACGACATCAGCAACCTGTTGTTGCAAGGTTATCGCGGACAGCAGGTGCGCCTTGGCGACATTGCCGACGTGACGATGAGCGACGAGAAGACCGTCCGTGCAGAGATGCTGCGCGATGGTCAGCACGCCTTGGGCATTAGCATCTCCGCTGAGTCAGGCACCGATATTATTAAGGTGGGGCATCGTGTGCAAAGCCGCATTGATGAACTGTCACGCAGCCAGTTGCCAGCTGGTGTCTCACTTGAGAAAGTGTTCTATCAGCCCGAACGTGTGGGTACGGCCCTCGGCACGTTCCTTCTGAACCTCCTCGAATCGGTGCTGCTGGTTATCGTGCTGCTCATTTTCTGTATGAACTTCCGCTCAGGGCTCATCCTGGGTATCACCCTGGTCATTACCGTTCTGGGCACTATCTTTATCCTTTACTATTTCGACGGTGCGCTGCAGCGTGTGTCGCTCGGCTCGTTTATTCTGGCTATGGGTATGCTGGTCGATAATGCCATCGTTATTGTCGATGGCATACTGGTTGACTGCAAGGCGGGCAAGTCGCGCATGGAGGCACTTACCGCCATTGGCCGCAAGACGGCCCTGCCCCTGCTTGGTGCCACCCTCATTGCCATCTTGGCCTTTCTGCCCATCTACCTCAGTCCCGACGTCACGGGCCTTTACGTTCGCGATATGTTCATCGTGTTGGCCGTGTCGCTTTTCCTGTCGTGGATATTGGCCCTTGTCTTCGTGCCCTTGTTGGCCGACAAGTGGTTGGTGAAACGTGAAAAGTCGGGAGAGAACGGTGGCGAAACACCCACGGATGTCCAGCTCTACAACAGCCGTTGGCATCGCAGTCTGGCCAGCTTGCTCGACAAGTCGCTCCGCCACCGCAAACTGACGATGCTGATTCTGCTGCTCTTGCTCTTGGGAGCCGCGCTGGGCTATCGGCAGATGCCGCAGGGTCTTTTCCCCGATATGACCTACGACCAACTCTATGTGGAATACCAGTTGCCCGAAGGCCATAATGCCAGTCAGGTGAAGCAAGACCTGGAACAGATGCGCCAGAAGCTCATGGAGCACGACTACATCCGTCACGTCACCACCTCCGTGGGTGGCACCCCCTGCCGCTACAACCTGGTGCGCTCAGTAGCACTGCCTACACTGGGCTACGGTGAGCTGATTGTCGATTTCGAGAACGCCCGTTCCCTGGAGCACCATGTGCAGGAACTTCAGGACGAGATGGCAGCTCTCTTCCCCGATGCCTACTTGAAGTTCAAGCGCTACAACCTGATGTTCATGCGCTATCCCATCGAGTTGCGCTTCTCTGGTCCCGATCCTGCTGTGCTGCACCAGCTGGCTGACACGGCTATGGCCATTGTCAGACAGACTGGTGTGCTCTCACCCGTCACCACCGACTGGAATCCCCGCTATCCCACGCTCCACATCGACTACAACCAGTCCAGTGCCCGCAACAAGGGCATTTCTCGCACCGATGTGGCCTTCTCGCTCATGTCGGCCACCGATGGCCTGCCCGTGGGCAGTTTCTACGATGGTGTGGATAATTATAACATGTACATCAACATTGCCGATGCCCAGGGCAACGCCATTACGGACATTGACCAGGCCACCCTGTTCGGCATGCTGCCCGATTTCAACGGACTGACCGATAAGGACAAGCTCGTCGACATGCTCCGGCAAGGACAGCTGCCCCAGCTCACCAACACGGCACAGCTGAGCGAAGTGAGCGATGGCGTAAAGATTGAATGGGAAGAACCCGTGGTGCCCCATTACGACGGAAGACGCGTCCATTCCATACTGGGTTCGCCTGCTTCCGGCTACGGCATAGAAGAAGCCCGCCAGATTCTGGAGAAGGAGATTGACCGCCTGCAGCTGCCCGACGGCTATTCCCTGGATTGGGGCGGCGAGAAGATGGCCACCGACATGTCGATGGAGAACCTCTTTTCCAACTATCCGCTGGCCGTGCTGCTCATGGTGGCCATTCTGGTGTGGCTGTTCAGCAGTTATCGCATTGCCATCCTGCTGTTCTGCTGCATACCCTTTGTGTTTGTGGGAGTTGTCCCGGCCATGCTGCTTTCAGGTCAGAACTTCGGCTTTGTGGCCATTGTGGGTGTGTTGGGCCTTGTCGGTATGATGCTGAAGAACGGCGTTGTGCTTGTCGACGAGATGAGTCTGCAGCTGCGACAGGGCAAGGAGGGCCGACAGGCACTCATCGACTCGTCGCTCTCGCGTCTGCGTCCCGTTACGATGGCATCGCTCACCACCGTGTTGGGCATGGTTCCCCTGCTCTTCGACGATATGTTCGGCTCCATGGCCGCTGCCATCATGGGTGGTCTCATAGCCGGTACCGTCATTGTGCTCATTGTCATCCCCGTGCTCTATTCCCTGTTCTATAAAATATAGGTGTGCCGACCGACAAAAAATAAGAAAACGCATTTTTTCTCAAAAAAAAATCTTAAAAAGCATAGGTTATTGAGTTTTTTTCTTAACTTTGTATCTACATAAGTTCAAGAAAGGCTCAATAGCCTATGCTCTTGTTTACTAAAATGAATTGTAATAACCTGATTATGAACGATTTCAGAAAATATGCAACGAAGCACCTTGGCATGAATGGTCTGGTGCTTGATGAAGTAATGGCCGCTCAGGCTCAGTATATGAACCCCTACATCCTGGAAGAGCGCCAGTTGAATGTGACTCAGATGGATGTGTTCAGCCGTCTGATGATGGACCGCATCATCTTCCTGGGCACCGATGTCAACGACTACACTGCCAATACCCTGCAGGCACAGCTGCTCTATCTTGACTCGGTCGACCCGGGCAAGGACATCTCCATTTATATCAACTCCCCTGGAGGCAGCGTCTATGCCGGACTGGGCATCTACGACACCATGCAGTTCATTTCCAGCGACGTGGCCACCATCTGCACCGGCATGGCTGCCTCGATGGCTGCGGTGCTGCTTGTGGCCGGTACCGAAGGCAAGCGTCAGGCTCTGCCCCACAGCCGTGTGATGATCCATCAGCCGCTGGGCGGCGTGCAGGGTCAGGCCAGCGACATTGAGATTGAGGCCCGTGAGATTCAGAAATTGAAGAAAGAACTCTACACCATCATTGCCGACCATTCCCATACCGATTACGACAAGGTGTGGAAGGACAGCGACCGCAACTACTGGATGACGGCCGAGGAAGCCAAGGAGTACGGAATGATCGACCAGGTGCTGGCCAAGAAGTGATAAGTTGGAAGTGATTAGTGAAAAGTGAAGAATGAAGAAACAATGTAATTTCTGCGGACGGAATGAACGTGAGGTGAAATTGCTCATCACGGGCATCAATGGCTATATCTGCGAAGACTGTGCCAAGCAGGCTTATAAGATTGTGAAAGAGTCGGGCATCGATGCCGTAAAGGCTCCGCAGCCCAAGCCGGACGCTCTGAGCAAGTTGCCCAAGCCACGCGACATCAAGGACTATCTGGATCAGTACGTCATTGGCCAGGACGAGGCCAAGCGTTTCCTGGCGGTGGCCGTTTACAACCACTATAAGCGGTTGCAGCAGCCCGTCGACGACAACGGCGTTGAGATTGAGAAGTCTAATATTATTATGGTGGGCTCCACCGGCACGGGCAAGACCCTGCTGGCTCGCACCATCGCCCGTCTGCTCGATGTGCCCTTCACCATCGTCGATGCCACCGTGTTCACCGAGGCAGGCTATGTGGGCGAAGACGTGGAGAGCATTCTGACACGCCTGCTTCAGGTGGCCGACTACAATGTCGAGGCAGCCCAGCGCGGCATCGTGTTCATCGACGAGATTGACAAGATTGCCCGTAAGAGCGACAACCCCTCCATCACCCGCGATGTCAGCGGTGAGGGTGTACAGCAGGGACTGCTCAAGTTGCTCGAAGGCACCAATGTCAACGTGCCGCCCAAGGGAGGCCGCAAGCATCCCGACCAGGATTACATCTCGGTCGACACGCGCAACATCCTCTTCATCTGCGGTGGTGCCTTCGACGGCATTGAGCGCAAGATAGCCCAGCGCATGAACACCCATACCGTGGGCTACAACTCAGTTCAGAATGTGCGCAAGATCGACAAGGACGACCTGATGAAGTATGTGCAGCCCCAAGACCTGAAGTCCTTTGGACTCATCCCTGAGATCATTGGCCGCGTGCCTGTGCTCACCTATCTGAATCCGCTTGACCGCGAAGCCCTTCGCCGCATTCTCATCGAGCCTAAGAATTCGATCGTGAAGCAGTACGAGAAGCTGTTCAAGATGGACGGTGTGAAGCTCACCTTCTCCGACGAGGCCCTTGAGTTTATCGTCAACAAGGCCGTGGAGTACAAGTTGGGTGCCCGTGGACTGCGCTCCATTGTCGAGAGCATCATGATGGACGCCATGTTTGAAGTGCCCTCCAAGAAAATAAAGACATTCGAGGTGACGCTCGACTATGCCCAGCAGCAGATTGAGAAGTCACACTTACAATAAAAGCCAATGCCTATGAATAAGACGACGAATCTGACTGAAGCCCTGAAGCATTATTTTGGCTTCGACACCTTCAAGGGCGATCAGGAAGCCATCATCCAGAATGTGCTTTCTGGCAACGACACCTTCGTGCTCATGCCCACTGGTGGCGGCAAGTCGCTGTGTTATCAGCTGCCCTCGCTGCTCATGGACGGCGTGGCCATCGTCATCTCGCCGCTCATTGCGCTGATGAAGAACCAGGTGGACTTCATCACCAACCTGAGTGAGCACGAAGGCATGGCCCACTACCTGAACTCTTCGCTCAACAAGTCGGCCATCGACCAGGTGAAGACCGACATACGCGAAGGGCGCACCAAGCTGCTCTATGTGGCTCCCGAATCGCTCACTAAGGAGGATAACGTGGAGTTCCTCAAGACGGTCAAGATTTCCTTCTATGCCGTCGACGAGGCCCACTGCATCTCCGAGTGGGGCCACGACTTCCGCCCCGAGTACCGCCGCATACGCCCCATTATCAACGAGATAGGCAAGGCCCCCGTCATTGCCCTGACAGCCACGGCCACCGACAAGGTGCGCACCGACATCAAGAAGAACCTGGGCATCATCGATGCCACCGAGTTCAAATCGTCGTTCAACCGTCCCAACCTCTACTACGAAGTGCGGCCCAAGACCAAGGACATCGACAAGGACATCGTGCGCTTCATCAAGCAGCACCCAGGCAAGAGCGGCATCATCTACTGCCTCTCGCGCAAGAAGGTGGAAGACCTGGCCGAGGTGCTCCGTGCCAACGACATCAAGGCAGCCGCCTATCATGCCGGTCTCGACTCCAGCACCCGTTCCGAGACGCAGGACGATTTCCTCATGGAGCGCATCGACGTCATCGTGGCCACCATCGCCTTTGGTATGGGCATCGACAAGCCCGACGTGCGCTTCGTCATCCACTACGACATTCCCAAGTCGCTCGAAGGCTACTATCAGGAGACTGGCCGCGCAGGTCGCGACGGCGGCGAGGGCCTCTGCGTCGCCTTCTACAGCTACAAGGACCTGCAGAAGCTCGACAAGTTCATGGAGGGCAAGCCCGTGGCCGAACAGGACATCGGCCGCCAGCTCTTGCAGGAAACGGCCGCCTACGCCGAGACCAGCGTGTGCCGTCGCAAAATGCTACTCCACTATTTTGGTGAGACCTACGAGCAGGACAACTGCCACAACTGCGACAACTGCCTGCACCCCAGCACCAAGATCGAGGCCCGCGACCAGCTCGTCATTGTCCTCCGTGCCGTACAGGCCATCAAGGAGAACTTCCGCAGCGACTATGTCATCGACTTCATCACCGGTCGCGACACCGAGGAGATACTGGCCCACCGCCATCAGGAACTGGAGGAGTTCGGTGCTGGCGAGGATGAAGACCCCAAGATCTGGAACCCCGTCATCCGCCAGGCCCTCATTGCCGGTTATCTGAAGAAAGAGGTCGAGAACTACGGTCTGCTCAAGATTACCTCGGCGGGAAAGAAGTTCATCAAGAGTCCCAAGAGCTTCCAGGTGGTGCAAGACCATGAGTTCACCGGCGACGACGAGCTGCCCGAAGGCGGCACCAGTGCCCTCGACCCCACGCTCTCAGCCATGCTCCACGATCTGCGCAAGAAGTGGTCGCGCAAGCTTGAGCGCCCGGGCTACGTCATCTTCCAGGACGTGTCCATCGAGCAGATGGCCACCGACTATCCCGTCACCCTCGAAGAACTCAAGAACATTCAGGGTGTGGGCGACGGAAAGACGCGACAGCCCTACGCCAAGGACTTCGTAGACCTCATCAAGCGCTATTGCGAAGAGAACGATATTGAGCGTCAGGCCGACCTCCGTGTGCGCACCAAGGCCAAGGACTCCATGCGCAAGCTCAAGATTCTGCAGAACATCGACCGTGGCATTGCCCTCGACGACATTGCCAACGCACTGGGCATCGACTTCGAGGAACTGCTCGACGAGCTTGAAGGCATTGTCCTCTATAGCGGCAACAAAGTCAACATCGACTATTTCCTGCAGGAGATCATGGATCCCGACGACATTGACGACATCTACGAGTTCTTCCGCGAACAGGAGAAGGACGACCTGCAGGCAGCCTTCGATGAGTTCGGTTCCGACATCGACGAGAACGAAATCCGTCTCGTCCGCATCAAGTTCATTTCAGAGATGGCCAACTAGTGGGCGGAATGAGAAGTAGGCACATCGTTCTGTGTTGTTTTGCCATAGCTTTGTTTTCCTCTTGTGCTTGGCAGACAGAGCGCATGCGTGTCGTCATGGCCGATGTTCAGCAGCGCAATCAGAACTTCGAGTCTTTAGCCGCCGACACGTTGATGCCTGATGTGGTGGCCTACTTCGATGCCCATGGCACTTGCGATGACCGCAGGTGGGCCCATTACCTCATGGGCTGTGTCTATCGCGATCGTGGCCAGTCGCTTGAGGCACTTGAAGAGTTTCAGGCAGGTGCTCAGTTGGCTGATACAACCAGTAACGATTGCAATTATTGTGTTTTGGGCAAGATTCATGCCCAATCGGCTGCTGTGCTTTACGATCAGCTCTTGCCAGAAGAGATGCTTCAGGAACTCATGGCCTACGAGTGGTGTGCGCTTCGCGATGGCGACACTCTTTCGGCTGTTAATGCCTATGAGAACCGCGCAGCAGCATACGAACTTCTGTGTCAGGACGACTCCGTCATAGCCATTCGCACGCGGGTTTACCATTATTATTTTAGTCGTGGACTTCTTCAGGATGCCGTCATTTCCATCTGTCCCATTGTACCCCTGTTGGTTGAGCGCGGACAAACGGAAACGGCCCGCCACTACCTATCCCAGTACGAATCCATTGAGAGCCTGTGGAATGCCGACGGCAGCATCAAGGAACCCCACCACATCTATTATTATTTGAAAGGGCTGCTGCTCTTGGAAGCCAATCGGCTCGATTCTGCCGAACTCATGTTTCGCAAGACCCTTACCTATTCCCATGATTCCAACATGCGCGAAGCAGGCTTTCATGGATTGATGCGACTCTATCAGCAAAGGCATCAGCCCGACTCCGTGGCAAAATATGCCAGTTTGGCCTATCTTGTCAGTGATTCTGTCTATCTTGACGACAACAAGAACCGTGTGCAAAACATGCATGCCTTATATAATTATGATGTCTTTAGAAGAGTGGCTCAGCAGAAAACCGCTGAGAGCCGTGAAGCAAGGCTTTTGCTAAGTGTTTTCATGATCTTGTTTGTTGTTGTTGGCCTTTTAGTCTACATCTTGTGGCATAGAAAGGTGGCTCAACAAAGAGCGCAAGAAGAAAGATTGCACACCCATCTCAGCCAATTACGTCAGGCTCAGACCGATCTGATTGCCTTACATGAGCAGAATCTGGAGAAACTGACTCAGGAGAAAAACGTTCAGATAAGGCAGCTCGAGTCAAAAATAACACAATATGCAGGGCTGAGGAAGCATTTCGAAGCTGGCACCCTTGAAGAGCGGTTACATCAGTCAGACATCTATCAGCAGTTTTATGCTATTGCCCAGAATCCAGTCACAACCCCGACAGAACGCCAATGGCAGGAACTCTATGAAAAGATCAATCGTGAGATACCCCGTTTTTTCAGTATGGTGAATAGTGGAACCAAGCCCCTCACACAGTCTGAATACCGTCTGTGTGTTCTCGTTCGTTTGGGCTTCAAGAGTAAAGACTTCTATGTGTTAATGGACATAAAGCCCAACTATGCTGCAAATATGCGCAAGCAGCTCTTAAAGAAAATCTTTTCGGCAGAAGGCTCTGCGACCGATTTCGATAAGCGTATTATGGAAATTGTCTGAAGTACAGTTGCCTGATTTTCAGTCACTTCAGTTGCTTGTGAACTTTTTGTGAACATTTCCCAGTTGTCTTTTTTTTACTCATTAGATGAAAGTGGCTACCTTTGCTGCTGCTTTTAATTAACAAAAAAATAATGAGTATGAGAAAATTAGTTGTGATGGCATTTGCCTTTTTTGCGTGTGTAATGACTTACGCTCAACGTATTAATCTTCCTTTAGTTCCTGGAAAGGTCAAGACTACTGGTGTGGGTCATCCCATTGGTCGTTCTCCTGTTTGTCCGCCAGTTGTGTGTTTGGAAGACAATATCTTATATTTCGAGTCAGGCCATCAGGAGTTCACAATTGTTCTTGTTGACGAATCGGGCGAGTCGGCCTATCAAGTGACAGTACCCGAAAATGTAGACGTAGTTGTGTTGCCAACCACATTGTGTGGAGATTATGAACTGCGCATATTCGATGACAGTGAATACTATTATTATTGTGAAATAGAACTGTGATATTTAAATCGTGTAAAGTCCGTTGAGTAGTCAGTACAGGTCTATTCAACGGACTTATGAGAAGAATAAGAAGTATTTAAGTCAACAGCAAATATAAGAAGTTTACAGTCTCAATAAAGATTCAAAATGAAGTGTAAATTGTGCCTTTCGCAAATCGTCTCGTTAATAGCATTACCTGTTTTCTCACAGACCATAAATTCGGCAAAAGAGTATAGGAATAACGATGTGTTTAATAAGCAGCAGATTGTGTATGAAAGCATACTTGAAGAAGATAATGATATTATTGGCAATCTGAGTTCCATGGAAGTTTCTGACAATCAACATGAAGTTGGTTATCGGAAGGTAGGCAAAGACACAATAATTGGTTATGAAAGCGGAGTCCGCACTTATTATTTTCAGTCACCGAAAGAGTTGTTGATTGTTGGGGCGGAAGACCGTCTTTCAACGATTTCTTATGACATGCCTGAAGCATGGCTGCGATACCCTATGAATATTGGCGACAGTATAAATGGGTTCTTTCATGGAAAAGGTGACTATTGCCATCAACTGTTCATACGTATTATGGGAACTTATAAGACGATAGCCGACAGACAAGGAAGCTTATTGCTTCCTAATGGTGATACGCTTCGACACGTAATGCGATTGAGAACAGAGCGGTTTACTACGACATCCTATCGTCCAATGGAGTCTGTTTTTGCCGAGTATGGAAGTGCCGACAATGCTCCTGTATTTACTATAGACAGTATCGCTTTATACATGAAACGCGATACGGTGCCTGTCCGTACGGTTCACTACCGATGGTATGCAGAAGGTTATCGCTATCCCGTTCTTGAAACCATTGCAATGATGGAGAAGGATTCTGAATGCCCCCAACTTACAGCAGCCTTATATTATCCGCCGGAAGAGCAACTGCGGTTGGCATTAGATGAGGAAAATAACATTGCAAGGGCAGAACTGCAAGAAAGAACAGGCACTAATATTGGCGATGCTGGAACAAAAAATTTAAACTATCAGCTTTCCCATCAGGATTATGACCATAGGTTAACGGTAAACTACGTGTTGTCAGAGACTGTCAAACTTAAGTTGCTGTTATGTAATATTCAAGGCGTAGTGTGCCAGTCTGCAGAGCAGCAGGGCGAGGTGGGCATGAATAGTTTTACTTTGGATTATGGGCAGTTACGACCAGGTCAATATTTACTGTATATCCTTGCCGACCAAGAAAGTTACATAGAAAAACTACGAATCAGATAGAAACAAGAATTACACACTTATGAAACAAACGTTTATTCGCCAATTGTTCATGGCGCTCTTCCTGTTTTTATGTATATTCTCTAAAGGTCAACTGACTCCTATATACAATGTCCCAGGACCAGAGGTTGCAGGGTTGGGGCAATATGGCACAGTTCCTGTAAGCCTCTTCACAGGAACACCAGACATCTCAATACCTTTGTATACTATTAAGGTCGGAGAATTTGAAATGCCTATAAAGGCATGCTATCATATTGCCTCTGTAAAGCCAACCTCAGCCCCGTCTTCCCTTGGATTGGGGTGGAACCTGTCCGCAGGAGGCTATATTACCCGTAAGGTGCGAGGCATTTATGATGAGCAACAAGATGCCGACGGAACATCTCATGGTTTCTATGACCATTGTTATATGATGCAAAATATTACTTATGGTGCTTTTTGCATGTATACACAAAATCTTGTGTCGGTTATAGGCATACCTTATTACGAGGTTACTGCTGATGAATTTGCATTTAATTTCTGTGGATATACTGGTAATTTCTATCTCAACGAGAATGGTGGATGGACTGTTGTTTCAGATCAGGATATAAAGGTGGAATTCGACGAAACAACGGGATTCATGGATTTGAACACTTTCAAAACAAGGGTGGCAAGCATATCTGGATGGGAACGCGCTAATGATAATAATCGTTTCTTTTGTCGATTTACGATTGTAACTCCAGACGGCTGTAGGTATGAGTTTGGCGGAATTGATGCCATTGAGTTTAGTATTCCTTATTATGCGCGTAAGACAAATGATATTTTCCCGACCACATGGTTCCTTTCCAAGATTACAACACCTGAACATCGTGAAATAACTTTCAGTTATGACACGTCTTCACTAATGTGTGATATTCAGTATGTCCCACAAACAACCAACGTATATTCTACTGACGGCTACATTGTGCCAGTGAAAAGTTGGGGAAAGAATGGTTTTGCAGGTTTCCTCCTATATAATGTTAATATTTCTACAATTACCACTCCTAATGAGATAATCTCATTCGATTATTATAGAGATCAAGCTTATGGCGGCCGTTTTACTTCAAGATACAATTTTCTTTATTGGAGTTCGTTGACAGATATGCGACGTGAACTTTATCTAAGATCAGAAAAATCCGCATACCAATTCAATCTTTTCATTAATGCAGGAATAACTACATTAGACAGTCCTACGACGGGAAGCCGTAAAGTAGCCGATTTGCTAAAAAGCCAGATACTTCATCGGATCAAGATTTCTCACGGAACACACAAAAAGAGCATATATTTCGGTTATGTGAATAACAATCACCGTAAACTGTCTATTATTACAGAACGTGAGGGGTTCCCTAATCTTATAATAGATTACACTCAGGGTGAAGGTGTACTGATACCTGTCAGATATAGGATCCCGGAAAGTACATCTCTGCTTAACGTTCCAGAATACCATTTTACATATAACGAATTAAACAGGATAACACCTGACTATGCCTTTGCAGACAGAGATTCCTGGGGGTACTATATGGGATCAGATGTTTCTATTAGCGACATTCCATATTTTCATATTAGAACTTCTTCGCAAGCTGCTAATGAAGCAGAAATTCTGAAAACAATCAAATATCCCACAGGCGGTACAAGTGAGTTTGAGTATCAGCAGAATAGATACTCGAAGCAGGTTAACAACACACATACCAGTTTAAACAATGTAAGTGGTTCGTCAGGAGGATTATGCGTTAAATCAATCACGCAAAAGGATATTGAAGGAAATGTTGTCAATAAGAAGAAATACTATTATTCTTTTCAAAAGAATGATAATGCGACAAGTAGTGGAATCTCAAAAGGAGAACCGTGTCATAGCCTAACATTTTATGCAGGCAATAATAGTTACTATACGGAATCTTATGGAGGATTCTATTTCACGTCCACAAGTTACAATTCACCAGAAGTTGGCTATTCTTGTGTATATGAAGAAACATTAGATAAGAATGGGATTTCACAAGGGTACATACGATACCGCTTCTCAAATTATGATACAGACATTTATGGAAACCAACATTTGGACACTCAATATTTGTATGCCACTAATGCCAATGGAAATTCTCCCATTACGCCTGTAACCAGTAATTCGTTGGAACGTGGGAAACTACTCAGTAAAGAATTCTTTTCCGCAGATGGAACGGTTGTCAAGAAAGAACATTACAGATATGCACTTTCCCAGCACCCAGACATGAAGACTGCCCACCAGAATCTGTTGTTGTTTGTCAACAATGTTTATTCTACAATATTTGCCATGTTTGGTTGGATGACCAACACACATACCAGCAGCTATCTATTGGAAAGCATAACCGACAGCGTTAGGGGAGCAGACAACACATTCTCTTCTCAGTCTACATATTATTTGTATAATAGCCATAAGGTTGTTTGTCAGGAGCAGAAAAAGGAATTGAACAATGTCAAAGAGACAACAACATATCAATATCCTTATGATTTTGCATGCTATGACTGGATGGATAGCCTTCACATTCTTTCTCCTCTTGTGGCGACAACGAACAGTAGGGGAACATTCACGAAAACAATATTTAATGAGTTTGCTCCACGAGAAACTCAAGACGGAATAATACCATACATCCAAAGGAGCAGAACCCAGTTTGGCCCTGATGAAACCAGAACAGATTATCAGGTATTGCAAACAGATATGTATGGGAATCCTACGGAAGTTATTGAAGGGAATAAAACCTCTGTCTTGGTTTGGGACATGACAGGACAACTCCTTCTTGCACGTATGGAGAACTGCACTATGAATGAAGCTGTTTCGGCCTTGGGAGAAGATTTCTCAGGAGAATACAATCCATGGTTTTACTTATTTGAATATGAAGAGATAGAGAACAGTCGAACTTTACTACCTAATGCCCAGATTCATACATATCAATATAATGACCGTATGCAAATAGAACGTGAAACATCACCGAATAATTTGTCTGTCTATTATAAGTACGATGCACTTGGCAGGCTGATTAGAGAATATTATCTTCAGGGCGGTGAAGAAAAGATAATAAAACAGTACGACTACCGTTATTATAGTGGTACAGGATCAACAAATTGAAACTATCAAGTTATGATACGAAAAGAAGCAAGAAAGTATCGGATAAAGCTGCTGGTTGTCCTGTCACTGATGGGAACGACACACGTTAAGGCACAGATTGGCGATTTACCGGAGATTCCATACGTACCGCATGAAGACACAGTAGAGCTCACTGCTACAAGCCAGAAAAACAGTGTCATTACTTTTGAAAGTCATGACGGGACTCTTCAGTCAGGCATAAAGACTGTGAAGTATTACGATTCCTTCGGACGTTTGGAAGAGACTGTGGCTGCAGGCATTTCGCCTGCTCAGAAAGATCTGGTAACAGTCACGGAATATGACAACGCAGGCAGACATTATCGCACATGGCTACCTGGCATGTCCGACAACAACGACGGAAGCTATGTGGGCTATAGCCAAGCCGTGTTGCTATCTTCTGCCGACAACTCCGACACGGCTCCCTATTCCATTACGGCCTATGAACCGTCACCGTTGAACAGGGTGGCACATCAGTATGGACCTGGTGCTGCATGGCACAACAACATGAAGTCCGTGAGTACAGACTATGTTGTCAATGTGCAAGACGGCGACCGCCTGAACGTTCTTTCACTCAGGGCCACAGACGGAGTGGGTGCTGCCGTCACTATCGTTGCCGATTGCAATCTGCCGACAGGAACCCTTCAGGGAACGAAAACCACTGATGAAGAAGGTAACGAGCGCTATGAGTTCCATGACTTGTGGGGAAATCTCATTCTGTCCCGGGCAATTGTAGACGGCGAAGAATACGATACTTATTATGTATACGATGACATGGGAAATCTACGGGCTGTTCTTCCGCCAGCCATTCTCGATGAGGATAGTTCACTTGGCACAATCGATACAGATTTGATAAGTCAGTATGCATACTTGTACCGTTATGATGAACGCTTCCGCATGGTGGGCAAGAAACTTCCTGGTACAGAATGGCAATACATGTACTATGACAAGGCCGACCGTCTTATCTTCAGCCAGGACGGCAATCAACGTACAAGAAATGAATACTCATTCTACATTTATGATATGGTAGGCCGGGAATGTATACGTGGTACATTCATTCCCTCTTATACTGTCGGGAATACGAATAATTATGTGCAGTGTTATTATACGGGAACAGAAAGTCAGTGGAAAGGCTACTTCGTAAGCGGGATAACAGTCAACTCACCGACTATCGAGAAAGTCTGCTATTACGACAACTATGACTTTATAACTTCATCTGCAACCTCTTGGCCTGTGGCCATGCTACCGCAATTTAATAGCAGTAGTCTTATCCCTTGCACCCAAGGCCTGCTTACAGGCTGTTCAACGGCAATTGTGCCTGAGGGGACAGGAAGCAGTTGTCTGTATAAAACATTCTATTACGATGACAGGGGTAGAATAATCCACACCGACGAAACCACCTGCTTAGGAGGAAAAGACACAGAAGACCTAGAGCTTAGTTTCACCGGCCAGCCACTTGTTCGCACGCATGTCCAGACCAACGGGGCACAAGTTCCAGTAACCGAAGTCTGCACTTATACCTATGACCATGCAGATAGGCTGAAAAGCATGAAACATAAGCTGAACGACAACGATGAAGTTACGGTTGCCTTGTACAATTATGACAATCTGGGGCGTTTGGCATTGAAAACTCTCGGAAACGGAGAAGCGATTGACTATAGCTACAACGTCAGAAGTTGGATGCGACAACTGACCAGCAGCAAGTTCCATGAGCTTCTTGAATACAACTATAATGGGAATATCTCATCACAGGCATGGCTTTCCAACGGTTCATGTCCTGACGGTTATTACGACTTTACTTACGATAATCTGTCACGGCTGACATCTGCCCAGTGGGGCAACAACTATTCCGACTACGACTACAGTGTGGATTATTCCTATGACAAGATGGGCAATATCCTTTCACTCCAGCGTAATGGAATGCAGCAAACTGCACAGGGAATGAGCTATGCTTGTACTGTTGATGACCTGTCTATGAGCTATGATGGCAATCGACTTGTCAAAGTCACCGATGACCATTATTCACAGGATGACAAGCGCATCTATGACTTCTGGGATGGTGCCGATGAAATTACAGAATACTTCTATGATGATAATGGTAATATGATACAGGATTTGAACAAGGGTATTAGCCAGATAAGATACAATCGGCAGAATCTGCCCGTGTGCATCAAGTTCCCAAACGACAGCATCAAATATTCCTATAGCGCTGATGGCGAAAAACTCAGGGCAACCTCATATCGTACAGTCTATTTGGCTGGCCCAGTTAATCCGTTTGCCCCTTCTCCCCAAACGGGTTATGGTAGCCAAGCCCATCTTATCCGTCTTAATGCCTATTGTAAAAACTTCCTCTATGGTGATCTTGGTCAGTTAAACAAAGTCATGTTCAATGGTGGCTACATATCATTTAACGCCTTAACAGGCTCCCCCTCCTATCATTATTATCTACAAGACCATTTGGGCAGCAACCGCATGGTTCTTTCCAGCACAGGTGCCATTGAGCAGGAGCAGCACTACTATCCCTTCGGTGGCATCATGGGTGAAAGTGTTGAGGGCAATGCACAGCGTTACCGTTACAACGGCAAGGAGTTTGAAAGCATGGGAGGTCTGAACATGCATGACTATGGAGCACGGCTTTATGACCAGACGCTGGGCCGATGGAATGGGATGGATCGAATGTGCGAGAAGAAACCTTGGCAGAGTCCATATGTTTATGGACGGAATAACCCGCTCAGATATATTGATCCTGATGGCAATGATGAGTTAGATAAGGCAATAGGCTACCTTATTGGAGTTGCAACCAATATCATACCATTTTTAGGCGCAGCAAGAGACTGGTATTCACCAAATGATGCCGTAGACTATAATATTTCTTTGCAGACTACCGATAATACATTCTTGGTAATGGGTAGTAGTATGACCAATGCGGGAACACGAGGAACTGCAACTGGAACAGCAGTGGCTGCAGCAGGAGGGGGAATCGTAGTATACAGTGGTGGTACTACAGCGGTAGCTGGTGCAACAACTGCAATAGCAGGGGTTACTTTGACTGTTGTCAGTGCTACTACAGGGCTCATGGGCTCAATAATGCAAATGAATTCAGCAAACAACAAAAACGCTGGATATAAAAGAGGAAAAGAACTCACGCCTAATCAAGCTAACAATTCGGTAGAAAGAGGACAAGCACCCAAAAGCATTGAAAGAGTAGACAAAAAACACCAGCCAGATGGACAAGTTCATGTTCATTTAAAAAACGGACGCGGTGCAATAAATGCAGACGGAAGTGGACATGACGGACCTAAACCGGAACTCACGAAAAAAGAAATAGACTTCATAAGCAGAATTAAAGGTTTTTTTAATATTAAATAATAATAGTAGGTTGACATAATTTAACGTATTACACAATGAAGTACAATGTTATTGAAAGAATCACGAAATTTATCGATGTGCATGAGATCCTGCGTGACTATGAAACATTTGAGCAGATGCCGATATATCACCGGTATAATGAATTAAATTGTTTAAAATATTCTATTCAAAAAGAGTATTACTTGTCATTTCTGATAAATATCGCTATAATGTATGTCAATCAAGGTATATTGTATGCAAAAAGCAAATTGTCAGATGCTGAATGGGAAAATTACTTGATCTATTTTGGAATTGAGTGGGATGAGGAAAAAATAGAAGATATGGGGGTTTCGCGTGTAGATGTATATTTTACAAGAAAGGCAAAAGAACATGTAAAGTTATTCGACAATAACTACTGTAAATCAATTGATTACAAGAATAGTAAAATTTACAAGTATGTAAAGTATATCATTGGAATTTCTGAATTTAACTGTTACCATTCAAAATGGATAGATGAATATGAAGAGGTAAACGAAGATTACTATTTCGTCCCCAAAATATTAGATAGAGTCACCGTACATTCAAGGGGGCAGATATGAAGTGAAGTGCCATCCCTGAGCCAATGGGTATAGTTCCAACTCATGGAATTGAAGATTTTCTAAAATATAATTTGCCTGAACCAAGATGAAGAGAAAGCACTTGATAATTTTGCTTGCGGTATTTCTGCTACCAGTGTGTGTCTATCATAAACTGACCCACATGAATGAAGGTGAGCTGAGGTGGATGAAATGTTATAGCGAAGGAGATTCTCTGCTCTTCGCTTCGAATATGAATAATACTGACACGTTAATTGTGGATAGCATTGAAATACATAACTCGTTTAACCCATTCAACTCAAATCCTAAAATTGGCTCTGAATATGAAGCAGTTGCATATCTTAATTATCACATTATTCATAACGAATATAGTATGGAAGGCTGGTTCTCTATTCGTAAAAAAGAACAAAAGTTGCCTGTTGAATATAGTGTCATGCTGTGTGATAGGTATGCTTTTGATATAAAGAGGCAAGGACTTAAGGATATTGTCATCGGTAAAGAAAAATTTAGTGATTGTATTATTTTCAATGAGAGTAATTCTCATTATGGTAAAAGCCAATCTATGATGTGTGGTGTCATCAGTTTGATTTGGAGCAAATCAAGAGGACTTTTGCAATATTCTTTAGAAAATGGAGAAGTATTTACTTTAATCGGCAAAATACATAGGAAACAATGAACAACACAATGTATATTGTTGGCTATTGATGCTTATGTTATACGTAGCGTGATAAAATCAAAACACCCCACTTTGAAGCATGAAATGATAGAATGATGACACGAAAGATTCTCCTCTTGTGGCTACTAATAGTCTCTTCCGTTTGCTATGCGAAGGACGAAAAGTCCCAGTCCTGGCAGACAGACCGCTACGCGGTGTTCAACGTTGAAACGGGCGGCTGGGTAGTGGGCAGCAACCGCATGGTTCTCTCCAGCACAGGTGCCATTGAGCAGGAACAGCACTACTATCCCTTCGGTGTCATCATGGGTGAAAGTGTTGAAGGTAATGCACAGCGTTACCGTTACAACGGCAAGGAGTTTGAAAGCATGGGAGGTCTGAACATGCATGACTATGGAGCACGACTTTATGACCAGACGCTGGACCGATGGAATGGGATGGATAAGCTGGCGGAGAAATATTATTCATACAGCCCGTATTCTTATTGTATGGATAATCCCATCAATAATATTGACCCCGATGGTAGAGCAGTAGAAACATTCTGGGATGCAGCTAATGTCATATTGGATGCAACAAGTTTAGTCGCAAATGCAGCAAGCGGGAATTTGCTTTCTGCTGCTGTTGATGCTGGAGCCCTGTTGGTAGATGCTGCTGCAACGGCAGTTCCATTTGTTCCAGGTGGTGCAGGTACTGCAGTAAAAGCATATCGTGCTGGTAAGGCAGCTCATGCAACAGAAACAACTTATAAAGCTACCAAGAATAATTACCGGAGAGTATTGCAAAAGACAACAGGAAAAACAGGAAAAGGTTATGAGGCTCACCATACCCTTCCTCAAAAATTTAGGAAGCAATTTGAGGATTTAGGAATTAACATTGACGAACCTGGAAATGTCGTATGGCGTGAAACAAAAGGGCATCGAAAAAACAACAATAAGTTAACATCTGAGTGGAGTTCCTTCATGAGAAAACATAAAGGATCACCCACAAAGGAACAAGTATATGAACAACGAGATATATTAGAAAGGAAATACTTTGGTAACAATAGTGATATACCCTCCAAATAATTGTATACACGGTTTCATCATATACAAAAGAACAGATATTATTCCTAATAAATTAGAAATTCTATGATTACGTTTTATAACTTAACACACCGTTTCAAAAGAGGTCTGTTAGAGATTACTTCAGAAACAAGTTATAGTGAATTACGAAGATTCCTTGACCCACTTCAAAATGAGAAACTTCCAGAAAACGTCAGATTTAAAGTTGCAGCGGGAAATAAATGCTATGACATCATTCGTCTTCATGAACGTTATGAAGAATTTTATTCACATAGGCTTATTGATGTGTTGTCACAGTATGTAGATATGTCAGGAAAATGCTATCCTATTAAAATTGAAGATGTTGATGAACAATATTATGTCATATATAATTTGAAAGAGTATTCCTTTCTTAACAAAGAAGAATGTCAAACTATGGATAATCCATGTTTCTGGGATGTTAATGATAACTCTCTTCATCTATTTGGTATAAAAGACACTTCATTCATTATAGTCTCAGAAACAATAAAAAGGGCATTGTTGAAAAATAAAATATCAAATATTCATTTAACGGAATCTTTTGGTTGCACCATAGATGAATATAAGGTCATTAAGAAGAAAAAGTGTTTACCTCAGGTTAAATTTTACACAGACAAATAGACATAATCACGGAACATTCACTCAGGGATGTCCTGCTGTGCTACGCTGCTCGAAGAATTAAAAATCATTGGGGAATTTTGATTCATAAAAAACAATTGACAAAGTGAAATAGAAGAAATAAATATAATGAGTACTATAAAGTCACGACATCTCTGGATTCTGTACATCCTGCTTCTAGTTGCTGTTCTTCCCATTCATGGTCAGGATGCGTCTGGCAGCGACATCGTATCGCGGACATTCCTGTCAGCCGATGAGACAAAGGCGATAGAGCAGCGCGTCTATGACAACTTTCATCGCTGGTTTCTCGTAACCTTTTCTTTTCATGGATGTTGTTGTTTTAAATGATTGTTGCCGCCGAAGGAGTCGAATCCTCGGCGGCAGCATCGGAGCATGGTTAGGCATGAAAGTATGGCATCACAAGACCCAGCATAAGAAGTTCAGATATGGCATTCCTGCAATCATCATCATCCAACTTGTAATTATCGGTTATTTCCTTTACCTACAATTAAATCATAAGATATGAGCTACTATTATCCCTTTGGAGAAACAGTCCATCCTTTAGTTCAACGGGATCGAACACCCAAGAAGGTGTTTGTCCTTGGTGTATATGCCAGTGCCGTTCATGCCAGATGGAAGCAAGGCAATAAGATCATATGCCAGGCTTTAGCGGTGGCTAGCGAACCCAGAATATTCTGGGACGGAAATCCAGAAGAAGCTGCTGAAATCATTGGCAGAATACATATTCCCCAAGAGCTGGGAACGCTTGAACCCGCAGGAAGCCATCTTAACGGGCCTTCTGCTAAAGTCCTCGACGAGCATATCCTTGCACCATTAGGATATACAAGGAAAGATGCATGGCTATGTGACTTGCTGCCTGAAACGAGAATCAACTCCAGTCAGGCAAAGGTAATTGAAGAGAAATACAATCCGTTGATTGAGCAATACGGACTTAATCCCGTTACCATACCCAATCGGCCAACAGTTTTTTGTGATTCAAAAAGATGTGAGGAGATCCTTGC